>Ga0181343_1000121_pt1 | contig 35849 bp, 62 predicted proteins | sample Su13VDMLBSD_FD_130110 | JGI IMG/M metagenome (GOLD analysis project Ga0181343, IMG submission 130110) | Freshwater viral communities from Lake Michigan, USA - Su13.VD.MLB.S.D | ecosystem: Environmental > Aquatic > Freshwater > Lake | place: USA: Michigan | collected 2013-07-15
AATCCACCGACTTTAACCCTTGGCGTATCCGGTCTTTTGATTGGGACGTTGTTCCGGCTGGGTCTTACTGATGTACGTCCCACGCACACCCCCCGCTCAATGGGACCCTGCTTGGTTTGCCCAAGAGCAGCAGAACATCCGTAAAGAGCTGGAGGCTGCGGTAAATGGCGTGATCCTAAACACGCTGTATGCCGAACCATCCCGGGTTTACGAAGGGCTGACGGTAAAAGCAGATGGCACTACGTGGAATCCAGGATCTGGAGCCGGAACCTATCAATATCGTGGGGGCGCTTGGCGCTTCTGGGGCTAAGGAGAAATTATGGCAACGTGGACACCAGAGCAATACGCAGGAGCAGGCAACTGGATTGCTGAAAACATCGGCAACCCGCAACTGATCCAGCAGGAAGCAGCTCGCTTGGGGTTGTCAAACTCTGACATTCTTCAGGCCGCGCGGACTCAAAATCCCAACATTCAAGCAAATCAGGTTTCACAGTTCCTGGGAGGTGGTGCGGGACAAACATCAGCCGCCCCTGCGATGGCTGGGTACCAGCGCAGCCCGTATCTTGACCAGATGGCAAGCCGCATTACGCAGCAATCTGGGCAGGCGCTAAACGAGCAAGCTTTACCTGGCATTCGGTCGCAATCTGTCGCTTCCGGTGGATACGGTGGGTCGCGCCAAGGTATCGCCGAAGGTCTAGCCATTGGACGTTCTAACGAGGCTCTGCAAGGCACTCTTGCGAACCTCTACAACACAGACTACCAAGCCGACCGGGGCCGCGCCCTCCAGCAATACGGAATGGACCAGCAATTCAACCTGGGCCAAGGCCAATTGGCAGCCCAAAATCGAGGCATTGACAACCAATACACGCTTGGCTTGGGCAATCTCGGTGTTGCCCAACAAGGTGCGAACAATCAGCGCTACGGGATTGACCAACAATTCAATCTTGGCATGACAAACGCGGACAACAACCGCTATGGGACCGACAAGCAGTATGAAGTAGGCATGGCTGGTGCCAATGCGTCCATGGCCAATGCAGCAGCATCGCAAACGAACGCAGCCAACAACTACTCTTTAGGTCAGCAACAACTTGGGTTGACCGGCCTCTTCGGGACTCTTGACCGACAGTACCAGTACGGGCAAGGCGCACAGAACTCGGCAAACACCATGCAGAACACTCCTATGAACTACTGGCAACAGTTTGGGCAAGGAGCCAACGCGCTTGGGCAAAATGGAGGCTCCAGCATGACGACAGCAACCCAACCTACCAACCCGTACGCCACCGCTCTTGGCGGGGCTCAGTTGGCAAACGCTTGGTACAACCAATCGCCAGCACCCACGGCAAACTCTGCAGGCGGCGCAAATACCCAAGGGTTTGGCACTGGTTCAGGGTTTGGCAATCAAGACCTTGGCACGTATTTCTGATGCTCTACCATCCAAACGACATCCCAGACGAAGCCGTAGAGGCTTTGCGGCCTGCGTACGAGCATAGTTCTAAACTGTCGGGCTCTCCGGAACAATGGGTGCAAAGATGCAGGGATGACACTGCGCAGTTGTGGCGCAGTGCAGACGAAAAATATTGGGCGGTGTCGGAGATTTTTGAGGAATCCGCCTACGGGAAGATTTGCCACATGATCGCCTCGTCTGCCCCCGATGGTGGATATGACGACACCTTGCGCGAAGAGGTTGAGCAGTTCGCCAAGTCGCAAGGATGTCAATCAGTTTTGACGGGTGGCCGCAGAGGATGGGAGCGCCGCTTCTCGTCCAAGGGTTACAAGACCGTATCGGTCACGCTAGTTAAGGAGCTTTGACATGCCAATCGCAGCGCCAATTATTGGGGCCGTAGCCTCGTCTGTAGTAGGAAAAGCCATGGGCGGCGGAAGCGATTCCGGTGGTTCACAAGCCACTGATCGCGCCCCGTGGGAGCCTGCGCAGCCGTTTTTGAAAGACCTGATCAAGGACGGTCAAAGTCTTTACGCAAAATACCAGCAGAACCCGTTTTCTGATACGCAAAAGACAGCGTACCAAAACCAGTTCACGATGAATGACACTTTTAACAACCAGATCATGCCTGGCTTGTTGAAGGGGTTCCAGGGCCTGCTGGGGCCTGGGTTTGGTGACATATCAAGCCAACTGTCCGGTGGTTTGAGCGCGCGCAATCAAGGGCTTTTGAGCTCTGCTTCTACTCCCCAATACTCACAAGACCAACTGCAGGGCGCTGGGCAGTTCATCCAAGCGAACTTGGACAATCCCGCGTTGATCAAGCAGAAAGCCAATGAGTACAACCTGTCTAACGCGGATCTGCTGCGCGCGTCTCAAACGGTGGCCCCCAATGCAACCATGGCCGGGGTCAATGAGTACATGGGGCGACAAGACCCTCAATACGCAAAGCCGTCCTTTGGGCTGCTGGACTTCAGCCAATACAGCCGCATGCCCACGGCACAAGCCACAGCGCTGGCAAACGAAACTCCTGCTCAGCGTGCCGCGCGCGAAGAACAAGAATACCTGTTGTGGCTTGCAAGGCAAGCCGCTGGCGGCGGTAGTGGTGGTGGGGTAGGAAACAGCGCTACCGGCGGCGGCAGCCCTGGCGATGCCGATGGTGTCGGCGACTCAACAGGGGAATAATCATGGCAGGTCTTTTGGACATGAGTTTTTTCAGCACGCCAGAAGCGCAAGCGGGCTTGGGCCTTCTTGCTGCTGGTGGCGGGAACATGGGCAACGCTATCAAGGGCATGCTTGAGCAACAGCAAGCAGCGGAAGAACGCAGGCTTCGCCGCGAGCAGCAGATGCTGCAACAAAAGTACGTGCAATCGCAGATCTCCGAAAACGAGATGCAAGCGCTTGCGCGCCGTTCGCAGATTGAGGCGGCGCAACGCAAACAGGCCGCACTCCCGGCTCTTTATGGAAGCATGCCGGGCGCCCTGCCGCAGCAAGAAGGCGGCCAAATGCAAGGCCAGCAGCAGGCCCAAGGCAGGCCACAACTAGACTGGCAAGCCGCTCTGCGCGCCGGGTACTCGCCCGATGAGATTCAGAAACTTGCCAGCCTGACAAACCTTGGCCGCGAGGAAGTCGCGCGAACCATGAAGGGAATCGGCCCAGGCGGTCGCGAGTATGAATACCAGGTGGACAAGTACGGCAACCGCGTAGGCGAAGGCATGGCCCAGTTTCGCGCGCCCATCATGCAGGACTTGGGAAACAAGGTGGTTGCACTGGACCCTTATACGCTGCAACAGCAACAAGCGCTTGGCAAGACGATGACGCCAGACGCCGCAGCGAACTACGGCCTATCTGCGCAACGCCTCGCCATGGACCGTGATAAGGCGGCGTTTGAGCGGGAGCAGGGCGGGAAGCCTGCATTCAATGCCGACGCCGCTGGGTTCATTGTCCCGCCATCGGAGAAGAACCCAGCGGGGACCATCATTCCTCTGCCCGGGTTTCAAAAGCCGCTGAATGACGTGCAGTCCAAGTCTTTGCTGTTCGGCTCGCGCATGAACGAGTCGGACAAAATCATCAACGATCTGGCCAAAAGCGGCAAAGACTTTTCCACGCCTGGGGCTGCGGCACCGTATGGAATCGGGAGTGCTATCAACCTGGTGAACCCTGAGCAAGCGCAGATGCTTGACCAGGCCAAGCGCGATTTCTTGAACGCCACGCTGCGCCGGGAGTCTGGGGCTGTGATTGCCAAGGAAGAGTTCAGTAACGCTGACAAGCAATACTTCCCGCAAATCGGCGACAGCCAAAAGACGATTGAACAGAAGGCGCGTAACCGTGCCTTGGCGATTCAGGGCGTCATGGCGGAAGTTCCGAAGGGCATTGCTCCACTGACAGGAGTCCGCCCAATAGAAACACAACAACCGCCAAGCAACCGCCCAATACCGCCCCAAGCCGCCATCAATGATTTAAAGATGCGCGGGCCAAAAGCCAAAGCGCAGTTTGACGCTATCTTTGGTGAAGGTGCAGCAGATCGAGCACTAGGAGGCCGCTAATGGCTGATGAAAACCCGTTTGCCAAGTACGTCCAGGACGACAGTAATCCGTTTGCGAAGTACGCGCAGCCCGCCCAGATTGAACGGAGCTACAGCCCAACGGAAGGCATGAGCACTTTCGACAAGGTGGCCTCTGGTACAGGAAAAGCGGTTGTCGACACTTTGCGCGGCGCTGGTCAATGGCTTGGCCTGGCATCCAGGGAGGATGTTGCAGACGCCCGTCAACGTGACAGGGCCCTGATGGATACCACCGCAGGGAAGGTCGGGAGTTTTGCTGGCAATCTCGCCATGCTTGCTCCTGCCTCGATGATCCCCGGCGCGGCTACCGTGCCCGTTGCCGCCATCATTGGCGGGCTTTACGGTGCCGCTCAACCATCGGTGAGCACTGGCGAAACCGCGATGAACATGGCCCTCGGCACTGCTGGCGGTGCAGGGGGGCAGCTTGCCGCGAACAAGATTGGCGGGGCCGTCACTGGGATGTTGGACAAGCGAGCCGCTGCATTTGCAGGGCAACAAGCCGCCGATGCACAGAAGATGGCCGCTGCACGGGCTGGGGCGGATCTTGGCTATGTCATCCCCCCCGCAGACCTGAGCCCCAAGCCTGGCATGTTGACCGAAGCGCTATCGGGTATGTCCGGCAAGATCAAGACCGCCCAAGAGGCCAGCGCCCGCAATCAAGGGGTGACGGACAGTCTCGCCCGCAAGGCTCTTGGCATGCAGCAAGGCGACGAACTGACGAACGACGTTTTGCAAACCATCCGCAACCAGGCATCGCAAGCGTACGCCCCTGTCAAAGCGGGAGGAATGGTCACGGCGGACAAGCAATTCGGCGCAGCACTGGACAACATCGCCAGCACCTACAAAAGCGCAGGAGGTGCGTTCCCTGGCCTGACCAAGGATGAAATTGGCGGTTTGGTGCAATCGCTCAAACAACCTCAGTTTGAATCTGCCGCCGCCGTCGATGCCGTTAAAGTTCTGCGCGAACAAGCCGACAAGGCATTCCGGTCAGGGGATACAGGATTGGGCAAAGCTACGAAGCAAGCCGCCAACGCTTTGGAAGACCAGTTGGATAGGCACTTGGCTGCATCTGGTCAGACGGATGCCCTGGAAGCACTACGCGCGGCCCGCAAGGTCATTGCCAAGACCTACACGGTACAGAAGGCTTTGAACGAGCAAACCGGGAACGTTTCCGCTCCGATCTTGGCGCGCGAGCTGTCCAAGGGTAAGCCCCTGTCTGACGAGCTGAAAACCATCGCCCAAATGGGCCAAGCCTTCCCCAAGGCTACCCAAGCACTGAAGGAAGCGCCAAAAGCCACAAGTCCGCTTGACTGGGTGGCCGGTGTTGGGGCTTCCGCTGGAACAAGCAACCCTTTGCCTATGCTTATGGTGGGGGCTCGCCCTGCTGCCCGAAGTCTATTGCTGTCCGGCCCAATGCAACGCTCTGCGCTTCAGCCGCAGATGTACTCCCCTGGGATGATCGGCTTGCTCGGGACAGAGCCCGTGCGACAGCTAGGCGGCTCGCTGGGGGCTGGCGGTCTTCTTTCGGCCTATCGGGGTGAGTAGGATGGATTTCAGCCGGCCATTGGGCAGCTTTTGGCAAGCAATGCGAATCGGTAAACAAATCAGCCCAAACAATATCAAAGCTGCCAACGGTCGAAAGATCAACGCAAGAATCCAAGTCATGTCTACCCCTAAAAGTGGCTCCTGATTATGCAGCGCGACCGTTTTTGGCTGTGCCGCCTCTATTTATGCAGCTCGGTTTTATTGACGGTGGTGATTGGGTTGGCAGATCCTGGGAGCCAGCACCACATAAACGGGCTAAACACAGAGTCTATCAACGGGCAAGTGTCTGTTTTGTGGTTAGGCGTTGTCGCCATTTTGACAGCAATTGATACAATTGCAACCGATCTACTAGGGGTTAGAACATGCACATTCCGCAACCTGCGCCGATACCGCTTTTTGCTCCTCATGGTTCTAGCGGTAGGTCTAACGGCCATGATCTTTCAGACCGCCCAATGGGGCTCTATCGAGTCGGTCGCCTGGAGGTACGGTCTAGATGCTATGTTCGCCCTCGGCCTAGTGGGCCTAGACCTCTGGACGCGGCGGCGATGAGAATGTTCGCCCTGGTCCGCGCATTCGTCCTTTTGATGTGGCCGGTGTCGCTGTTTGCCGCGCCTGCCCTCTCCCAGTCATTGGAAGGCGTGCCAGGCGCTCAATGGTTCCTCGCTTCCTTCCTCTCGACCCTTGGAGGAGTGACCGCGTTCTTCTTCCAACTCAACGCGAAGTTTGACGACCCCAATTACAAGCCCATCACCAAAGCACGTTTGTGGGTGATGCTTGGGTCTCAGATGTTCTGCTCTTGGCTAGCTGGAGCGGTGTTCTTCCTCCTTGGGCTGCATTGGTCATTGCCCTTTTTCCTGCTTGGGGCAACGGTAGCAGTCTCCAGTTTCATGGGCGCTAAGGCTCTCGACATCGTAGCTAGCAGGATGTTCAAGAATGAGCGTTAAACCGCTTTTGCTGCTGGCCCTGTGCCTATCCCTATCCCTCGTTTTGTTTTTGCACTACAGGGCCGGGAAAAGGCGCCTAGTTCTAGGTTCCTTGATCTTCTGCTTTGTCTGGTTGGGTTTATCCCCGCTGCTGTACAAACTCATGCCGGGGATCTTCCCTCGCGTCACCATCGGCTGGCCGCTGCTGTGCATGCTTACAGGGCTGGTGTGGTATTTCACCCCTGCGATTGGCAGACCTGTCACCATGGTGGATGACGATGATTTTGATTCGTCTGTTCCTACTGGTCCCGCTCCACTGGAGCCCAAACAACCTACGGTGCATTGATGAACTTCGATGAAGCATTTGAGATCCTGATCGGCCACGAAGGCGGCTACGTTCACAACCCGGCAGATACTGGGGGCGAAACCCGCTACGGCATTTCCAAGCGCGGCTATCCCGAATTGGACATCAAGGGCCTGACGCTGAATCAGGCCAAGTTCATCTACCGACGCGACTACTGGGACAAGGCCGGGTGCCCCGATCTGCCCCCCGCTCTGGCTTTTGACGTGTTCGACGGCGCGGTAAACAGTGGCGTCAATCGGTCCATCAAGTGGCTTCAGGAGGCCGCAGGCGTCACGGCTGATGGAGTGGTAGGCCCACGTACCATGCAAGCGGTGAAGGCCCTCCACCCGGCCACGATCCAAGCTCGATACAACGGCATCCGCCTGGAGTTCATGACCGACCTTGCCACTTGGAAAACCTTCGGTAAAGGCTGGGCACGGCGCATCGCTCAGAACCTGCAGAAAGCCCCATGAGCCCCCTAGACTTCACCGTTACCTTCTTGGGAGAGCCCGGTATCTCCCCCCGTGGCCGTGGTGATGAATGGGTGATGCTTACTGACTGGTACATCCAAGCTGAATCCCTAGAAGGTGAACTGCTCACCCTCAAAGTGCCCGCAGGTTTCACGACCGATCTAGCCAGCGTACCGAGAATCCCCGGCGCATACCTCCTGTTCGGCAACAAGGCCCGCAGAGCCGCCATCCTTCATGATTGGCTGTACTCCGAGCACTTTCCCCGCGAGTGGGCTGATTCGGTGTTCTATCGAGCCATGGCGAACGAGGTGAACAAGGCTTCGGCCTGGGCCATGTGGCTAGCGGTGCGAGTAGGCGGGGCCTCGTACTATGCTGAGAAGAATCCTTCCCCTGACGCAAATCGAGAGGCCCCCTGATGAAACTCACCCTAGCCCTATTCCTCTGCCTGATTACTACAGGTTGTTCCACCTTCCGCATGGGCTCCATCTGTTTCCTTGAATACGGAATTGATGGATCTTGCGTCATCCAGAAGAAAGCCCCGGTAGAGCTCAGGCCTGAGTAGCATCCCCCTTGTCCCCGGCCTGGGGGCTGAGCCCGTCCGGCTTGCCGTCGCCACAATAGGGGCACCACCACGTTCCCAACCCAGGTTCTTCCGGGTCTTCCAAGTAGTTGGTGGGCCATTGCGGTCAAAGGCGTCGTACTCGTCACCCATGCCTGTAGCTGATGACACGGGCAGCGGCGGGTAGGTCAGGGGTGCATCAGCCATTTTGGGCTCCTTGCTGTGCCAGGGCTGCAGCGTCCCAGTAGCCTCGCTCCACCAGCACATTGGCGGCATCGCTTGCGGGGTTGGCAGATTCACCGATGGCTATGAGTTCGAGCACTGTCCGCAGGGCGTCGCGGTCGTCGTGCATTTCATTGCGCAGCCGCTTGCTGAAATCGGCGTCAGGCCCCGCCCCACTGTCGGGGCTCTGGGCTGCGAGAGCGGCGCGGTAAGGATTGGCGGGCATTGCGGGGCCATCGGGCTCGTCGGTCGCGTGGTCCCACTGGAAGGCTTGAAGCTCTCCTGTCCATTTGCGGTGCGCCTCGAAGCCTTCCGTCCATGCTTGCGCAGTGTCGCCCGTCGCCCCTCCAGCGGCAGAGGTGGCGGCGCAATGGGTGTCGGCAAGTTCCTCGTCCCAAAAGCCACGATCCACTAGCACGGCTGACGCATCTCGCGCGGGATCGGCGGCTTCGCCAATTGCGATGAGTTCAAGCGCTGTCCGCAGCGCGTCGCGATCCTCGACGATCTCATGGAGGATGCGTTTCAAGTTGTCAGCTTGTGGCGCGGCAGAGGTGGCGGCCTGGGTGGACAAGAGCGCTTGGCAGAACGCCTCGAAGTCTGCGGGGGCGAACTCCAGCGAAACCAGTTCGTCGCCAGAGAAGCTGTTATGCGCGCGGGCCTTGTGTTGCCATGCGAGGTCGTACCATGGCTGCGAGGCTTCTTCCGGCAGCGACAGGGCGGCGGGTGTATCTTGGGTCATTGTGTTTCCTTCAAAATGGCGGGTCACAAAATTCGCCGCTCTTTTGGTCCTTGTATTCGGCGAGCCGGCGACAGATGGGGCGCCGCAGCGGGTCGCCGTAGTGGCTGTTGATGCATTCCTGCTGTGCGAGGATTCGCCAATAGGCCAGGAGCAACGGCGTCTCGCGCCTGCTGTAGAAGTTCTGCATTGCGTCCTGCCCGCGCGCGATCTTCCAAAGGCGCTTGGTCCAGCGGATTGGCTTAGCCATTGCTCGCCTCCCCGGTATCGGCGGGTTTCGCTGGTGGGGCGGCCATCACGTCCAGCGCGTCCTGGCATGCCTCTTCGGCGCTGTCGCCCTGGCCGCGCGCGATCACCTTGCGGCTTTTGGCGTATTCAGCGGTGCCGGGCTCGCCGCTCGCGGGCCGGTCGGTCAGCCATGCCATCCAGCCAGTCCGCCGCGTGTAGGCCAACTCGAAGTAGGCGTAGTTCTCGCCCTGCTCGATCAGGTCTTCATGCGCCTGCAGCAGGCCGCGAATCGGGTCGGACTGCTGGGCTGCCGCACTGGAAGCGCGGGCCGCCTGCCATGCCAGCCATAGTTCCTGCGTCAAGTCCCAGACGAAGCGGCAACGGTTTTCGTCCCATACCGTGTAGGCATGGCCGAACTTGCCGTTGTGCCAGGCCTCGAATTCATCACGGCCATCTGTTGTGGTGGGGGCGTCTTGTTTGGTCATGTGGGGGCTCCTGTGGGGCGTTTTTCGTAGCTTGGGCACTGGCTGATGCAGTTCCAGAAGCGGTTTGTGTAGGGCCATCCGCGAACGCACAGGGCCGGGGCATCCTTGCGACCAACGGGGCGCAGCAAGCAACAGTGCTGGCAATCCACGCAAAGGTCATCGGGAGTCAGCGACTGCTGCGCTCCAAGAGGGGGCGCCGCACTCATGGCTGGTGGCAGTCGCATGGCAACTGCGGTTGAATGGCGATGATGCCGATGATCTTCTTGGCCTGCGCCCAGAAGCGTTGCTGTGGAATGTGCTCCGTGGCTGGGATGCCGTTGGCCTTCATCAGCTCAAAGCGCCCCTCCATTTCCTCTAAGTACACGGGCTGATCACCGTCGTAATGAATGGCATAGCCAATCTCTTCCTCGGCCCACTTGCCCTTAAGCCAGATGTCGGGCCTAGTGCAATAGACGATGTACCAATGCTGCCACCCAGCCTTTAGGCATCCGATACAGTTGCCATGGACAAAGGTGGTGTAGGTGCTGGGGCGCAGGATGCCGATCTCTTCCGTCGCAACAATGGTGCGGTCCTTCCACAGCGCCAGCGGGTAGTCCGTGCGGTAGCCTTTAGCTCCTAGGATGCCGGTGCGGCGGTGCATCCGCTTGCGCTCTTTCTTAGTGTTGTCGAATCCGTAGTAGATGACCGACTGCCCTGGCGGCGCTTTGGCGTCCAACCACTCGTAAAACGGCTCGGTCTTGAGCCGCGATGTGCACAGCTCTGAACCGTTGCCGACCTTGAACGCCCCGGCCTCCACGCACACGTCGAACTGGTCTTGCGTGGCGTTTCGGCGACTGGCGAAGGTGAGTGGCAGGCCCAGATAGTCGGCCGTCTCCTGCTTGAAGCGCTTGATGTCCGCATGCTCGACGCTGAAGTGCATATCGTGATTGAGCAGCACCACGTTTTCAGGCCCGAAGCGCCGCGCAACTTCAATCGCCACCAGTGCCGACGAATGGCCGCCGCTGTGACAGACGATGTGTTTCATTGATCTCTCCAATACCCGGCTACGGGTGGGGTGTTGCGGGCGGTGGGGTGGTCAGGCCGCTTTTGCTTTACGACCCTTGGTCGTCGGGCTGTTTTCGCCGAGTCTGGCTTTGCAGTAGGCAATGAACCCCGGCATGTTCAGGTTCTCTTTCTGAGTGCCCCACTTGAGGTTGTCTGCGCGGTTGTTCAGCGCGTTTTCATCCTTGTGGATTACAACCGGCATGCCTTCTGGCGCGGGGCCGTGGAATGCTTCGCACACAAGCCGGTGAATCTTCATGTTCCCGTAAAACTTGTTGTAGATCCCCATGTACTTGTGCCGCGCTGTTTTGCTGGCGCTTGTGACTACGCCAAACGTAGGCTTTGGCGTGTAGGCGCGTTCTCCGCCATTTGGCATAGTGGCGGTCCTTGGCGGCAAAAGAATCCTGCCAAATGAACTGGCAAAGACTCCTTCACGGCTTGGGACAGGCTGCCATATCTCTATTTCGTTTTCCATTTAGAGATGATACCACATCAAATCTAAAAAGGCACATCCGAAAGATCGTCGTCGTATGGATCTTTTGCTTGGCGTGGAGCAGGAGCCTGGCGCTGCTGTGGACGTGGCGCAGGGGCTGGTGCTTCATCCCGGCGACCGCCTTGCAGTGCAACGTCATTCACGCGGATATCCATCGAGGTCTTTTCAACGCCCGCGTTGTCGGTGTACTTGCGTTCGGACACAGAGCCCGACACAGCCACTTGCTGGCCCTTCGTGAGGTACTGGTGCAGCGATTCAGCGCGCTTGCCAAACAACTGGCAGCGCCACCAGATCGTCGGCTTGTCACGGCCCTGGCTGTCGGCCACCGAGAAGTTAACCACGGGGTCGCCGTTGGGCAGGTTGCGGAGCTCAGCATCTCGGCCAAGTGGGCCAGCTACAGTGATGTTGTTCATGGTTATTCCTTCGGGGTGGCGGTTGCAACGCCGTGATCTTTGATGGCGCGACGGATGGGTGCGGACAGGTTGGCCCAGATTGCCGTACGCTCTTCAGCGTCTTCAATCTTTTGGTACGCCTCAAAAGCGCCTTGCACGTTCTGATTGCGCATGAGCTGTTGGATAGCCATGGTCACATCGCCAACGCGCTTCACGGCGGCGTCATCAGCCAGCACAGCGCCATCGGTAGGCTTGTTGCGCACCGCTTGAGTCGCCTTCGTGGCCGCGTTGCCGTCATCGTCTTCTGGAGCAATGCCGCAGGCCGCCATGACGCTGTAGCGGCGCGCGTAGGTCAGGGCAGACCCGTACCCCTGTGGATCTTGTTTGGCGGCTGGAACGTGCAGTTTGCCGCCTCGGATCGTCTCGCCGGACTCATGGAGGAAAACCGTCTCCACGGTTACACCGGTAGCGTCCTCTGAGGTTTCCTGAATCAGGGCAATGCCGTTGTTCAGCAGGGCATCTTCCACGGCCTCCAAGCAAGTACCGAGGTCGGCGTACTTAGAACGAAACGCCGGGTTCGTCTTGTCCTTCAGCGCTGGGCCGAATTCCTTCTTGGCCTTCACAAAGGCGGGGGCAATTTTCTCGTACATAGTTACTGGCCTTAGATTGGTCGTACTGGATTTGCTGCATTGCAGCGCTCTCGTCGCAGCTTTCCTGCAACATGCTTCTGTACATCACACTCTCCTTTCACAAGACGTAGCTACAGCAGGGGTGATATGGGTGCATCACCTTTCTCCATCTGAGTGCCTCTTCTGTGCTATCCCAGACCAAGTGCCATGAGGGGTTTATTCCATCAGCCCGGCAGCTGCCTGTCACCGTATCTGCCGGACCTTGCTGCAGTCGCTAAACCAACGCTGCGGAGGCCAAGGTGGGTCGTTCAATGGCCTATGTTTCTTGAGTGCAGCCCATTTAGGCCCATTTGCTAACCCGCTCTGAGGGTCGTTTGGGCACAAAAAAACCTCCTGGTCTGTGCCCTGAGTGCTGGAACCACTCGCGCCATTTAAGGCAAGGACACAAGCCAGGAGGCTCGTTTGTCTTAGTGGTTCCAGCACGCCGACAACTGAACTATGCCATAGGACTTGCAGACACTCAAGTGGTTATTGCCCCTTGATGCACAAAAATCGCAGATCCTTTGCGCTACCGCTGACAAGCTCTGCCGCTTTCTTCCCGGCTGCATGGCATGCCTCCAAAGAAGGTTGCGGCACAGACAGCATTGCTACCGAATCGCCCTTAGCAAGCATCCCTGCATAGATGTAAATCACCAAAAAATAAGCGCTCATATCAAACTCCATAAAAATAGGCCATCCACATAGCCAGGACAAAGGCATCGGCAAGGAATGCCGCTATCAGGGGGAGGGGGTGCATGTCAGGACGGAATCAAACCAAGCTGAGTTGGCGTGACGGTCGCAGGCTCGAATAGCTGGCCCTGTGCGTGGGCTTGCTCGATGCGGCGGCAGGAGATTTCGAACCATTTCTCGTCCTGCTCAATGCCGATGAATTGGCGCCCCGCCGACACGGCAGCTACGCCAGTTGTCCCGCTGCCCATGAAGCAATCCAACACAGAGCCAGGTGAGTGCTTGACCAGAAAGTCCATCAGCGCCACCGGCTTCTCTGCCGGGTGCCCGTTCTGCTTAAAACTACCCACGGGGAATGGCTGGACATCAGGCAGCCCGCGATCCGCGATGGAAAAGTCCGCATTGGCGAACAGCGCCACCAATTCATAGGAGGGACGCAACCCTTGGTTGCCACCTGGCCCGATCCACTTCTTATCCCAGACCATCAGGGAAGTAATGGGCCAGTTCATGTCGCATGCCGCCTTCTGGAACGTGACCAACGAACGCCAGTTGAGGCAGGTCCACAGCGCGCCGGTGGGCTGCAGCTTCCTGCGCGCCTCATTGATCCATGCCGCATACCAATATGCGGAATTGCATAGGTCGCCCCATGGGCTCAATTTGCCGCTGCCGTCGCTTTTAGTGTTGATCCCATACGGCGGGTCCGTAATCACCACATCCACCTTCCCTAGCGTGGGCAGGACTTCCATGCAGTCACCTAGATACAAGGTTGCATCGCCTATGCGTTCAATCCTCATGGCCTCCCCCTCGCCACCACCAAGGCAGCTTCATCCGCCCGTGCCCGCGTCTCAGCGGTCCACAGGTCGGGGCGTTCGGACTGGGCCTGAGATAGTGCATCCCGCAGGCTCGCTGCTGTGGCTGCTTCTGCATCCATGTCGCTGGGGCCGTCCATCAGGTACGGCAGAATGAAGAACGCCGCAGTGATTGCGGCGGTGATGGGGATGGTTTTGAAGGCGGTCATGGTGTTGCCTTTGCTGCTGCAGCCTCGCGCTGCATGCGGTTCTGTGTGACCTGCTGGCAATCGCGGATGCAGTCACGGACCTGCTCGCGCATGCCTTCGCCGAAGTCGTGACCGTACTTGGATTGCAGCTTCATCAGCAGGAAGCCGGCGCCCATGCAGATGTCTTCGACGCGTGCCAGACGCTGGGTGGGTGATTTCTTAGCCATGCTGGCTTTCTCCTTCAATGGAATCCCCGGCGCGCGGGGATGGGGTTGACTTCTCTGCGGCGGTCAACCAAATGGATGAGCCCTGCAGTTGCATCTGGCGGCGCTTTGATTCAGGCCAAGAGGCCATCTTTTCGCGGGCGTCATTCACGGCTCTCGCCCGTCGCTGCAGGTCGCGCATCTCCGCTATCTCGCGGGGTGTGGGGGTTGGGTTCATGGCTTCTTCCCCATTGCTGCGGCGGCACGGGTGATAACTCGGCGAGTCGCGCGCAGGTCATCGCCTGGGACGAAGTGATCAAAGTCTTCTTTCAAGCCGCCCATGGTCGTCACGCAGCGCGTGCGAACAACGAATGGCTCCCCTGTTTTCACAGCCAAGCGTAGAGCGTCCGCATCGTCGCCCAATGAATTCCAGAAGACTTTCTGCGGCAGCCCGCGCCAGTTCTCCCAGTAGTACGACATGCCTTCATCGTCCCATTCCAGGGCAATGCCATAAGCCTTGGCTGCAAGTTCAAGCAGTTCTTTGTCGGTGGCTGCGTTCATCCTTCGTACTCCTTCAAGCTCTGTTGTTGCTGGGTCAGCGCCCGGTGATATCGCGGCTCTTGAATGAGCTGCTCTACCTCTTCCAAGATCTCATCTAGATCAAGCGGGGGCGGTGCATATGGGGCTGTGTAGAGGCATTGCGCCAGGACTGGGGGGAGGGTCATGGGGTGCTCCTAATCCGTGTACGCGATGTACTTGAACTTGCCGCCGCCGAAATACTCGAACCGGCCGCCGAACGTGCCTTCCACTTCTTTCTCGACCTGGGCGCGCGTCATGCTCTTCGGGTAGACGCCTTCCTTGATCATTGAAAAGTGCGTGTGCGGGATGAACCGCCAGCTCACCTTCGTGTTGTCCAGCGGGAGATTGCGGATGCGCTCCTGCTCTTTGTCCCACGCCGCCCAGTAGTCCTTGCTCTCTTGGCTTTGCGGAACTGGCTCCGGTTCGGGCTCATCGGCCTCCTGCCAATCGCATTCGGGGCAGTAGTTGCGCGGTGCGGTGCATGCGCTGCATGGCGGGTTGATGTGGCAAGAGCAGTTCTCGGCAGGATGCGTCTCAATGACGCCAGTGCAGCCTTCACGCTCGCATGTTTCGCCTTCGCAGAATCCGGGCATAAGGCCTCCAAAAAGAGAAAAGCCCCGTACATGCGGGGCTTGGTGGGTTGATAGGGATGGGGTAGCCATCAATGCTCGACACTGCGGCCCAGTGCAGTGGCTTCCGGCATACGATCCGGCGCTCTCAAGGGCGGTGTGCTGCGCAGTTACGCCACGCAGCATCGGGCTGAGCTAGTCGAGCATTGATGGCCGCTCGTACGTGAGCGGGACGGCGGATTGCTAGAGCATGTCCGGCTCAAGCATCATGTCGAAGTACGCCAGCATCAAAGCAGCCTGCCCGTCATCGGGGTCTGCTGCCATTGCGCGGACGCCTTCAATCTGCTGCTTGAACAGCATGACCCGATCAAAAGCGCCAGTTTTTTTAATTGCGGCTTCGACTTCTGCTTTGCAGTTCTTGATCAACTGTTCGTTGTCCATCCTCGTTCTCCAGTAGGTTCTAGGTAGGTTGGGTGGGTGTCATGGCCCCCATGGATGGGGGGGTTAGCCGGCGGCCTTAGCCAGCGCCTCGCGCTTTTTCTCAAGGCTGTCCAGCTTCTTTTTAAGGTCGTCTTGCATGCGGCGCACTTCGGAGTGGCCAAAGATGATTGCGTCGGTCTTGGTCGCGTGGATCTGATCGCGGCGATACCATTTGCCAGTCTCCGAGACGCAGCCATAGTCCTCAATGCCATAGGCAAGGGCCTGCTCCACAAAGGTCACCTCCTTGGGCTTGAAAGAGGGCTGCAGCACCCAGGCTTTGTAGGGGTAGGTCTTGGGAATCGTGCTCATGGTCATCTCCATAGGTTGGTTGGGGGTGAAGGTCAAAACAGACTCAGCGAATCTGCTTTGATATTCATCGACGATGTATCCACCTGGTGGTGTCCCGTCAGTGCCTGCCTTTGCGGTAGTTGGCCCTACCTCCACCCCTTGCTCGATGCCGCCATGTGGGTCAGGCGGGGCCGGTGTTGTTCCGGTGCATGGGTTGTACTTTGCCAGAGCGTCCGACTACACGCCACACAAAAAAATCTATCGCGTTTTGCTTTTCCATTGGCCGAATTGACGTGACTTCTGCAGGCCGCCGCCGTCCAATCTAGGCATGCCAAACCTCACACTCCCATCCTTCACCGTGACGTTCAAGCCGGAAGGCATACACGTCACGCACACCAAAACACAGGCCGTGTTTGTGCTCAGCCTTGCTGAGTTTGAGCGCTGGCTGACTTCCAAACTGCGGGGGCAAATCTGATGACACGTATTGCAATAGAGGACTTGATTGGTCCAGACCTTGACTGGGCTGTTGCGCAAGCAGAAGGAATAGAAGTTGTCCAGCCAAAAGGGTGGTTCAATGGGGCACAGGTCCATTTGGCGCGGGCTTTCCCGTACGGGCCTCCATCCTATGAGCCATCTCGCCTTTGGTCGCTTGCAGGGCCAATAATTGAGGCCGAGCGCATTAGCGTCTTTAGAGAGGCTTTCGACGATTGGTGGACCGCGACACTGGATATCGAAGTGGGCAATTGCTGGCATGTTTCTGACCCATCGCAAGGCGAAACAGCGTTGATTGCGGCCATGCGTTGCCATGTGCGTAATAAGTTGGGGGAATTCGTGGAAGTCCCGTCACGCCTGGAGGCCGCATGAACGCTTTTACATCAGTGCGCCCACGCGGGACCTACACAGCCCCCAGCAAGCCCCCGCGCAAGACCAACTCCAGTGCCGCCCCAATGGGCCTAGTCCTCAACTGCCGTGGCCTTCTCCAAGCCCCCTTGCAAGGCCGCACCAAGAATTCCATCACGCTTGAAGGCCAGGCAGCAGGCCGCAAGAGTACCGATAAACGCGCTGCTATCCGCAAAGGAGGGATTTGATATGAACTGCAAACCTGGAGATTTGGCTGTCTTTGTGCGTAGCAGCGCAGGGAATGAGGGCAAGTTTGTCACTTGCATCCGGCTGGCTGCCTACGCGGAATTGGCGCGGTGCAATTTTGTTTGCACTGAACCGGTTTGGGTAACTGATAGGGTGGTACCGACCATGCTTGGCAACCGAGTTGCGTTTGCGCGGGATTCATCGCTGCGGCCTATCCGCCCGCAGTCCGACGACGAAGCAGACCTCCTCCTCGCCCCACTCCCCCAACAAGACAAGGTGCCAGCATGACCGACCGATACACAGGCTTTGTCGTTTGCCTAGAAAACGACATGCGCGATGACGACGCTCAAGCCATCATCACGGCCATTGAAACGCTTCGCGGTGTCGCCTCGGTTCAGCCGGTCGTGGCTGACATTGACAGCTTTCTTGCGCGAGAAAGCGCCCGCATGGACCTTGTAAGGCAGCTTACTGCTGTGCTTATGCCAAAGGCTGCATCATGACCTTCCCCACACCCCGCCCCAAGGCCGCAGAAGGCCCTAGCAAGGCCCCTCGCCGCACCAATCACTCACGTGCGCCTACAGAAGGCTCACTGCGCGATTTGGGCGAGCCAACATTTCACGACGAAGCTGCTTGCAAACAGGCCACGGCTGTCAGCTTGGCAATGAGCGCAATCGCTTACTCCAACCGGTCCCGCGCCCGTACCGGCATGAACATCCCTGCAGCTCGCGGCAAGTCGGTTGACATGCGAAAGAAGATTGTATGACCAAACCCCCCGCCAACCCCCAAGCAGTAGACGCCCATCGCAGAGCCTACCAGCACAACACAAAGCGAGCCCTCTGCCTTGCAATGACAAGGAAAGAATCCACCGCTGAATGCATGGAGAAGCACTGGGACAATTTGGTTGACGTAACTGAAATGCGTGTCAAGGCCCGTCTGTCCGGCTGGCTGCCACTGAAAGGAGAATGAGATGCCTCTCGAAATGGCCGCGAAATTTGAGGCCCGCCAGCCAACGCCAATTGAGTGCCTGGGCTGTGGAGCCCCGCGCATCCGCTATCAGCACGTTTGCGACTACTGCAAGCGCCCATCGTAAAGGAACAACCATGACCGACCACCCCAAAGAACACGACAACATGTCGATTACGCACTGCCAAATCGACAGATCATCTGACACATGTACACCACATGAACACAAGAGCCTAGACGACTTCATCTCCAAGGTGGAAGCATCTGGCGAGGACAAGGACCAGCCATGACCCCCGACCAACTCCCGCCGCTGCCAAGCCCTGGCATCCATGCTGGCGGCATCTACAACGAAGCCAAGATGCACGCCTACGGCCTCCAGTGCGCAGAGGCAGCGGTAGAGCGCGAGCGTGCCAGGTGCAAAGAGATCGTTGATGCCATGGCCGCTTTGTTGCGTACCGCAGATTCGCCGGACAGCCTCAAGCAGTACCGGTACTACGCTGCGCACCTTGTCGATTGCCTAGCGCTGCAAATTTCACCACCGGGCAAATAGCCCTTGCACATCAGAGCGATGGCAGCGACAATCTAATCTGAAACCCGGCTAGACGGGGGGTAGCTACCCCGTTGAAAAGCGTTACCCCAGCCTGCCGGTGTGTTCATTCTCTTGGGGTGCATTGGGGTGGAAATGAAACCAGATATTCAGGCCTATGAGGCCGCCAAACGCGCGTGGATAGCCGCGCATCCAACGGCAACAGCCGACCAGTACGAGCAGGCCATTCGCCTTCTTGCCAAGCGCTACAGGATCTGACCATGGCGCGCATCCGTACTATCAAACCCGAGTTTTTTACGAGCGAGGACATTGTGTCCCTAAGCCCGATGGCTCGGCTTCTCTACATATCCACATGGTGCGAGGCAGACAAGGAAGGTCGACTTGTTTGGAAGCCTGTCACCTTTAAGCTGCGCTACTGCCCTGGGGACAAGTGCGACATCCAGGCATTGTGCCAAGAGCTGGTCAGTGCTGGTCTTGTTGTGCTTTACGGGGAGGGATTGGCCTTCATCCCGAAGTTCAATGCCCACCAGCACCTGAACCCACGCGAAACCCCCTCTAAGCTGCCAGAGCCTGACGCGTCAGCACGCGTCGCCACGCGTCAGCACGCGTCAAATCTAGATGTGCACGCGCAGGGAGGAAGGGAAGGGAAGGGAAGGGAAGGATATACACGCGTCGACGCGTGTGATGACGCCCCCGGCTTCGCCAAGTTTTGGCAGACATGGCCATCCACGGAAAGAAAACAAGCCAAGGGCAAATGCCTGGACGCTTGGAAGAAAGCCGATGGAGAAAAGGTGGCAGACGAAATTATCAGCCATGTCGAATCCCTGAAGAACAGCCAGACGTGGACAAAGAACAACGGCGAGTACATCCCGGCCCCTCTGGTCTACCTGAACAACAGAAGGTGGGAGGGCGCCGACTTGGTTGACCAGGGTTTCACGATTGGCAAGTTCGTATGAAAGGCCAAGACGAAATCCTGAAGATGCGCCGGGCTGGTAAGTCACCCAAATGGGTGTGGGTTGAGGACAGGGAGATTGCCGATCTGTCAAACGACACGGTAAGCCTCGCTCCGGTCGACGTGCCAGAAATGCAGGATTGGCGTTTTCTGGTTGGCTTGGTGGTGACGGTGTCGACGGTCGACAAGGCCCGTGCAGATCGGATCACCCAGTGCTGCAAAGAGTACGCCAAGCGCGTGATAACCAACATTTACCGGCCCTATGTCGACCGACTGGGCTGGCCAAGGACTGAAGTGATTGAGACAATGGACACAGACGGGGTGATGACATGGCAGAAGTGATTTACTACGATGACATCGACTTTGCCGCCTACGAGCGCGAGACAGACGCAAAGCAAAAAGTACGCCCGGCTAGCCAGTACGTGCAAGAGCTGATCGACCGGATCAACAACCCTATCCGCCCGAAGCAAGCCGTACTCCCGTGGAAGAAAACCCACGGCATGATTCAGTTCAGGCCTGGTGAGGTGACGTGCTGGGGTGGGGCCAACGGCAACGGCAAGAGCCTGGTGACCGGACAAGTCGCGCTCAGCCTGTGCGCGCAGGATGAAAAGGTGGGGATGGCCAGCTTTGAAATGAAGCCCATTAAAAGCCTCGAACGCATGGGCAGGCAGTGGTCTGGTGAGAACCCCAGCGACCCCGCGTTCCTTGGGCATCCAGAGGCCCGCATGGCCCTTGTCGACATCTACGAACAGTTCCGGGATTGGACAGACGGCAAATTGTGGCTGTACGACCAACAAGGGACGGTGATCGCATCTCAGGTTGCAGCAGTCGCCAGGTACTGCGCGAAGGAGAAGGGCATAACGCATTTCTTCGTCGACAGCCTCATGAAGTGCGTGCAGGGCGAAGACGACTACAACGGGCAGAAATCCTTTGTCGACGAGCTGACTAGCATTGCGCGCGACTACTCGATGCACATCCACCTGGTGCACCACATCAAGAAGCCGCCGAACGAGGACCACAAGCCCGGGAAGTACGACTACAAGGGATCCGGCGCCATCACCGATCAGGTTGACAACGTCATTTCGGTTTGGCGGAATAAGGCGAAGGAGCGGAAAAAGGAGGAAGGAAAAGCGGTCGACGACAAAGACCCAGATTGCCTCCTGATCTGCGACAAGCAACGAAATGGAGACTGGGAGGGCCAGATCGGCCTATGGTACGACCGGGCTAGCCAGCAGTACGTGCCAGCCCCCTATGACGGCCCAATGGTCATGTTTCGGCACCCTGAAGACTGATGAACGAATACACAAAACAAGTCCTCCACCTAACAAGAATGGCCATGCTCCCAGGATTTATAGACCACTCTCGCTATCGATGCAAAGAGCTGGAGAAGGAGCCTATGTTTCAGGGGATGGGCCAGGCGGTGAAGGCGGAGATTGAAAGGCAACGATGCTCAGAACCAAGTGCCCCCACTGTCGCGGGAAGCTAGAGCCCCGTGAACGCATCCATAAAGCCTGTATAGGCCCATGGGCAGACGCACAGGCAGCAAAGGCAGAAAGGACCGCTCTAAAGCGTGCCAAGGTCGCCCAGGTAGAAGAGAAGCGCCAGGACAGGGTGAAGAAGGAATCCTTCAAGACCATAGCCCAGCTGATCGCGGATGCACAGAAGCCGTTTAACGAGTTCATTCGCCTGAGGGACATGGACAAAGGCTGCTTCGTGTGCGGCTGCGCTTTCGACAAGGAAGTGCCAGGCCGAGTACAGCACGCAGGCCACGCTAGAAGCCGGGGCGCTGCTGGACATCTGAGATTCAATGAAACCAACGTGATGGGCGAATGCGAGGGCTGTAATGGCCCGCACGGGGCCAAGCCTCACGAAATCAAGGCCGGAGCCATCGCGCGCATAGGGTTGGAGGCGTGGGAGGCGCTGGAGAACGACAACAAGCCGTGCAAGTGGAGCCGGGACGAACTGATCGCCATCAAGGCAGAGTACATGGCGAAGGCGAAAGAGTTGAAGAAAAGGCTTGACGCGGCGTAGAAATAGGCGCACATTAGAGCCATCAACAACTGGAGCGCGACGTGAAAGAAGAATTGCAAGGCAAGCTGGTAGAGATCCTGACGAGCATGCAAACGGCGGCTGGGAAGGCCACTGACTTTGCGGCCACGCAACTGCCTGACATAGCCATGAGCTACATCGTCTACGGGCGCGTCTATAGTGTCATTTGGCTGCTGGGGGCGGTTGGCGTGTTTGTCGCTCTGTGGTATTTCTTCCAGTGGATGCGCCGAATCAACGCAGCTGAAGATGGGCACCCAGCGGCGGTTGTGGGAGTAGTGTGTGGTGGGTTGGCCGTGTGTTTGAACTTCCTGAATTTCTGGATGGCGGTCAACAATGTTGCATTGGTCTGGTTTGCCCAGAAAGTCTGGCTGCTTAAAGAAATCGCGGGAATGCTCAAGTGACTGAAAAGACCCCAGGCCGCCGCACGAAGCCCTTAAAGCTGCGCAAGGTGCACGTAAACACCAGCATGACCTTAGAGCAGCGGGAAATGTTCCTGACGCTTGGGGGCTCTGCATGGCTGCAAAAGGAGATGGACCTGTTGATCGCTATGGAAAAGCGACTTGGCGACAACTGGCAGTACAACCCTGAAACCCGTGGATGGAGTGTGAGATGAACAGCCGCCATTTCAAAAGCAAACTGCTAAATTGCCGCCTGCTGCCTAGTCAAACCAGCCAATGGACGCGCACTTTGCCAGGGCCAAACTGGCTCACCCAAGAAGAGATAGACGCAGAACAGCGCGAATTAGACGCAAGCATTGCCAGAACAGAGTGGTGGCTGCGCATTGCGCTGGGTTTGTTTGCCATTGGGATCATTGCATCGCTCTATGACGCGGTTAAGGGGTATCTGCCATGAACCTCGTAGAAGCGCTATTGGACCAACTGAAAAATCGTCTTGTTGAGCGAAAAGACAAATTTGTGCGAGTTGACGAGTGGTGCGGCGACACCGAGGGCGGGTTTTACGATGAAGTTCACTTCAGCATGGACGATCTTTTGGCAGAAATCGACAAGTTCGGCGAAGAAGTGCGCGAACGTGCAAAGGAGCTTGGGCTATGAACATACCCGAAGGATTCACCCCCCGAGGTGACAGCAACGAACAGCCGCTGGAGACATATGACAAGTGGGTGAGTGTCATTCTGCAGGGGGCTAAGCAAGATCGCCGGTTGGGATCTAGGGCTAATGGGTTGCCATGGAAGATCCCGGACGGCCCTATGCGCATCATTGCGTGGAGGATTGAGCCATGATTCTCAAGGGCAGCCCATATTTATACGTCCAGCGCCGCGTGATGGCAATGGAAACCACCAACGGCCAGACAGTCAGGGTACGAGAGTTTGACGAGAACGAACCCATGGGGCTCAGAACGCCGATGACGGTGCCTGCGGCTCAGTTGAAGCCGCTTCCTGTGCGGTATTGGGATGGAGATATTCGATGAGAACACTTGAACAGATGGATGAAGCGGCGCAACGCCAGCTAGACGGGATGACCGTCAACCGCGACCAACTTGCAAGAGATGTGCAATGGCTGACGGGTTGCGTAAGGCGGCTTGAAAAGCTGATCAAGCAAGATGCGCAAGAGAAGTCGAGCGTCCCGTACGTAAATCCGATGGAGGAGCTCCTGAAGAAGTACGGCGTGCATCCTGACCAGCACAAAAAGTGACTAACAAGCTTGCCATCCGCCTGTACGAGGCCACCCAGGCCCATCAAGCCCTAAAGACCGTCTGGCACCACGTCAAGCCCCTATTGATGGCAGGACACAGACTAACCCTAGAGGTAAAGCCAGAGACCCGCAGCAGTGAGCAGAATGCACTCTTACACGCAGCGCTGACCGAAGTAGCAGCCACCACGGAATGGGCAGGCAAGAAACGGGACGTAGAGGTGTGGAAAAGACTTCTCACCGCTGCCTGGCTGAGGGCAAGGGGTGAATCGGTAGAACTCCTGCCTGCATTGGATGGGCATGGGGTAGACGTAGTGTTCCGCAGAACGTCAAAGCTGACCATTGCGGAGTGCACAGAGTTGATTGATTACATCGAGGCATGGCGCGCAGGCGCTTAAAGGAATTGGGATGCAGGAGCAAGAAAAGACCAGCCAGCAGCTTTGGGAAGAGGCCGCGCTACTTGGCCGGGGTGGAAACGTGGAAGAAGCCGCCGACGCGATTAGGCGCGCAGTAGATCGGGCTGTTTATGAGCACTTTATAGAGCGTGACAACAAGGCGCCATAGCCGCATAATGAAGACTCACCGCCACAGTGAATGGGCTTTCTTTCCAAGGCTGCGGGTTAGCGGCTGGTGCGGATGTAAGCTCCGACAACAACGAGTGTGAAAGGCCCCTTGAACAGTCATCACAGTGCCCGAATCTGCCGGGCGGCGTCTTACAGGGGCGCCAAGAAATGGCGTATGCGGCTGACGTCAGCAGAGGAGCCGAGAACAGCAACGCTCTGCCTTGAGTTGCATTGAGGTAGTCTGAAGAGCGCTATTGATGGGGCAAAGGATGTCAACTGATCTGCACATTTGGGTTGCGCGCAACATGCCGAGGCTTGACGGGATGCTGAGCCAAGCGGCACATATGGACAAATGCCGACGCATACTGCAAAGAGCGACAGGCGCAAGGGTTCATGGCTGGGAGCCCATCAACAGCAGCTCATACAGGTTCCTCGCCGCGCTACAGGCCATGAGCCCCGCAAAGAGAGCGTACATAGAGCTGAAGGCGTATTGCCGGACGCTTTGACTGCATCAACCAGCACAATCGCCCAACTTAGTGGCACAATGTGGCATTTATCGGACAATCCATAGGAACCCGAATGGCCCGCCCAAGTAAGTACAAACCCGAGTATGCAGAGCAAGCAAATAAGCTTTGCGCTCTAGGCGCAACAGATGCGCAGCTGGCCGACTTCTTCCAGGTCGCAGTGTCCACGATCAACCTGTGGAAGCTTGAGTACCCTGAGTTTTCGGAGTCCGTAAAGGTCCCCAAGGAACAGGCAGACGACCGGGTAGAGCAAAGCCTGTATCGCCGCGCCATGGGGTATGAGCACGACGAGGTAGATATCAAGGTCGTGGGGGGCGAGATCATCCAGACGCCAATCCGTCGTTACTACCCGCCAGACTCTACCGCCATGATCTTCTGGTTGAAGAACCGCCGTCCGGCTGAATGGCGCGAGACAAAGGCCGTAGAGCTGACTGGCAAGGACGGCGGACCGCTTGAGATCACCCGCGTTGAACTCGTGCCCATGAAGAAATGAGCACCGCCTCTATCGAGATCCCCGAGAAGCTGATCCCCGTCTTTGATGGGCCTGCTGACGTAAGAGGGGCATACGGAGGCCGAGGAAGCGCGAAGACCCGCTCATTCGCCGTCATGGCCGCATTGAGGGGCTACATCTACGGTAGGGCAGGAACCAAGGGCATCATCCTGTGCGCCCGGCAGTTCATGAACTCGCTGGAGGATTCCTCGCTAGAAGAATGCAAGCGCGCCATTGAGGACGAGCCATTCCTTGCTGCTTATTACGACATAGGCGAGAAGTCGATCCACTCCAAGGACGGGCGCATCTCCTTTGCTTTTGCTGGGTTGGACCGATCGATTGACAGCGTGAAGTCCAAGGGCCGCATCTTGTTGTGCTGGGTGGACGAAGCCGAACCGGTGACCGATCAGGCGTTTAGCGTGCTGATCCCTACTCTGCGGGAAGAGGGCGCCGACTGGAATGCTGAGTTGTGGGTGACTTGGAACCCCAAGAGGAAGACCGCCGCAGTAGAGACGCGATTCCGCAACAGCACCAGCCCGCATGTGAAGGTGGCCGAACTGAACTGGCGCGACAACCCAAAGTTCCCCCGCAAGCTGGAGCGTGATCGCTTGGACGACCTGGAGAACAGGCCAGAGCAGTACCCGCACATCTGGGAAGGGGCGTTTGCTACCGTCCTCGCTGGGGCTTACTACGCCAAAGACCTGATCAAGGCCAAGGACGAGGGAAGAATCGGTCGAGTCGCTGCAGACCCGCTGATGACCATCCGCTTGTTTGTGGACATCGGTGGAACGGGAGCGAGAGCCGACGCTTTCACCATCTGGGCGGCGCAGTTCATTGGCAAGGAAATCCGGGTCTTGGACTACTACGAAGCGGTAGGACAGCCGCTCTCAGGTCACTTGGCATGGATGCGCTTAAGAGGCTACACGACCGACAGAGCACAGATTTGGCTGCCTCACGATGGGGTCACTCAAGACAAGGTGCACGATGCTTCCTATCAGGGCGCATTGACCCAAGCAGGCTACACGGTTACAGTCGTCGCCAATCAAGGCAAGGGCGCAGCAAAGGCGCGTATTGAGGCTGCACGACGCATATTCCCTGCAATGTGGTTTAATGCCGACACCACAGAAGGTGGAAGAGCGGCTTTGGGTTGGTACCACGAAAAGAAGGACGAGAAGCGCGACATCGGACTAGGGCCGGAGCATGACTGGTCATCCCATGGAGCGGACTCGTTTGGTCTGATGGCAGTGGCCTACGAAGAACCAACGACCAAGCGCAAGGCATCACCACAAGTAATAAGCTGGATGGGCTAAATGAGCGACAAAGACGATCTGTCAGAAGCACTGGAAGAATTCCGCCTCTCGGAAGACGCAGAGTCTCGCAACCGGGAGCAATGGCTATCTGACATCCGCTTTGCCCGTCTTGGTGAACAGTGGCCGGATGGCGTGAAGCGACAGCGGGAGATTGATGGCCGTCCGTGCCTCACGATCAACCGCCTGCCCGCAATGGTTCGCTCGGTCCTCAACGACGCCAGGCAGAACAAGCCCGCGATCAAGGTTCACCCGGTAGATTCAGGCGCCACCCGAGAAACAGCGGAAATCCTCAACGGCCTGATTCGGAACATCGAGTACACCTCCAGCGCTGATGTGGCCTACGACACTGCTCTTGACCACGCCGTTACCGGAGGTTTCGGGTACTTCCGCATCAACACCGACTATGCCTGTGACGACGAGTTCGAGCAGGACATCACCATCGAGCGGATTGCCAATCCTCTGACTGTTTACGGGGATGAAAACTCCACTTGTGCCGACTCCAGCGACTGGAACAAGGCATTTACCACGGAGATGTACACCGACGACGAGTTCGAGAAACGCTGGAAAGGTGCGCAGAAATCCAACTGGCAGACCGACTACAACGATGTCCCGATTGGCTGGCGCGATGCTGATATGGTTCGTGTGGCGGAGTGGTGGAAGCGAGAGGAAGTGCCTGCAACCCTCCTCAAGCTGTCGGATGGTATGGTTCTGTATGAGCCTGAGTACCTGAAGATCAAGGACATCTTGGACGCCCAGGGCATCACCATTGCCGGAACTCGCCCCACGAAGTCCTACAAGGTCACTCAGAGAATCATGTCGGGTGCTGAGATCCTGGAGACGAACAAATGGGCAGGCCGGTACATCCCGATCATCCCTGTCTATGGTGACGAGGTGAACGTAGAGGGTGAGCGTCACTGGATCTCCCTGGTCCGCTGGGCCAAAGATCCTCAACAGATGTTCAACTACTGGCGCACCGCTTCTACTGAGCTGGTGGCGCTTGCTCCCAAGACGCCGTTCATCGGGCCTAAAGGGGCGTTCGACACTGACCAACAGAAGTGGGCCAGCGCTAACGTGGTGTCGTATCCGTACCTTGAATACGATGGTGGTGTCGCGCCTCAACGTCAAGCCTTTGCCGGTCCTCCAGCTGGAGCCTTGCAAGAAGCTCTCAACGCCTCGGACGACATGAAGACGGTGATGGGCATCTATGACGCAGCTCTGGGTGCTCGCAGCAACGAGACTTCAGGCCGGGCCATCCTTCAGCGCCAGAAGGAGTCGGACACTGCCACGTTCAACTACATCGACAACCTCTCGCGGGCTATTAAGCATGCTGGCCGGGTGGTGGTGGACCTGATCCCCAAGGTGTACTCCGCTCCACGCATCGTGCGGATCATCCACGAAGACGGCACGAACGAATCTGTCCCGATCAACCAGCCTTTCATCCCTGACCAGCAGAAAGACCCCAAGGCCCAGCAATACGAAGCCGGGAAGGATCAAGAGACTGTTGAAGGGTTGACGCGCATCTATGACGTGACCACGGGTAAATATGACGTGACCTGTGAAGTGGGTCCTTCTTTCTCCACGAAACGTGAAGAAGCCGCTAACCAGATGATCGAGCTGGGCAAGATGTTCCCACCCATGATGCAGGTTGCCGGGGATCTGTTGGTGAAGAATCTCGATTGGCCTGGTGCTGATGACATTGCCGATCGCCTCAAGGCCATGCTTCCCCCTCAGTTGCAGGGCCAGTCGCCCCAGGTCATGCAGATGCAGCAGCAGATGCAGCAAATGGACGGCCAAGCTAGACAAGCTATCGCGCAACTTCAGCAGAAACTCCAGCAATTGGAATCACAGGCGCAACAATCGCAGCTTGATAAGCAGGCTGAGATGCAAAAACTCGCTATTGACGCATACAATGCCGAAACCAACCGTTTGAAGATCACCGCTCCAGCGATGGGGCCGGTAGAGATTCAGGCATTGGTCATGCAGACACTGATGCAGGCGCTGCAAGCAGGGGCGCCCCAACAAATGCCAGGTGAACAGCCCCCACCAGGTATGCCAATCGGCTAAACCGGGGTAGCGCATCGTTGAGAAACGACCGCAGGAGACGTTAGATGTCATTGGAACAACCCTCCGGGGATTCCGAGGTACAGGAACAGCCAGAAGACGGAAGTACCCCGTCTGACGAACAGATTCAAGAAGGCGCTGAATCCGAAGGACTCGACGAAGAGCAACCGGAGGAAGAGGAAGAACTTGAAGAGGACTTGGACAGCCTCAAGGTTCGTGGCAAAAAGGAACAGCTCGAAAAGCTCAAGTCCGAGCGCCTGATGCAGGCTGACTACACCCGCAAAACGCAGGAAGTGGCAGCAGAGCGCCAGGCCATCGCCGCTGAAAAAGCAGCAGTCGAGCTGGAGAAGCGTGTTCATCAAGAGAACATGAAAGAGGTAGCCACTTTCCAGGCTATCGAGATGAGGCTTCAGGAATACGGCCAGGTCAATTGGGACCAGCTGTATGACGAGAATCCGGCTTATGCCGCGAAGCTGAGTCACCAGATGCGCAACCTGCAAGCCCAACAGGCACAGCTCCGCGCATCTGTCACGCAGAGACAAGAACAGTTCTCCCAACTGCAACAGCAAGAAGCTGCACGGCAGGCGGCAGAGGCTTACCGAGTCTTGCAGCGTGATATCCCTGGCTGGGGTGAAGGGTTGGTTAGCAAACTGAAAGCGTATGCCCTGAAGACAGGCTACACGCAGCAGGAAATCGACGCGATCCGAAGCCCCGCAGTCGTGAAGTCCATTTACCGGGAATTCACGATGGCAGAAGCCAAGAAAAGTGCCACAAAGCGCACTCCCGAGGTCCAAGAGAAGCCAGTCACTCGAGTAGTTAGCTCGAGCAAGGGCGCGGCAGTCAAGGACCCCGACAAGATGTCGATTGAGGAGTGGACGAAGTGGCGCAACACGCAAGTAAAACGTCGATAACTTAACGCCGCAAGGCTGGAGAACTTGAAATGCCAAATGCCCTTCTTACCCCCACCGCAGTGACCCGCGAAGCTTTGCGGATCCTGCACCAAAAGCTGAACTTCATCGGCAACATCAACCGATCCTATGACGACTCGTTTGCAAAGACGGGCGCCAAGATCGGTGATTCGCTGAAGATCCGCCTGCCCAACGAGTACACGGTCCGCACCGGTGCCACGCTGTCCGCCCAGGACACCAACGAACTGAGCACGACCCTGCAGGTTGCGACCCAGAAGGGCGTGGATCTGAACTTCACCTCTGTCGATCTGACGCTGTCGCTGGACGACTTTTCCAAACGCATTCTGGATCCGGCCATGTCGGTTCTGGCTGCGAACGTGGAAGCCGACGCCCTGTCGATGATGTTGGACGTGTACCAAAGCGTGAATAACGTCGGCTCGGCAATCACGTTCGGCAAGGTCATGTCCTCGCGCAAGGTCCTGAACGACGCCCTGGCGCCGATGGACAACAATCGTTCCATCCTGCTGAACACACAGGACAACGTTGACCTGGTGGACGGCCTCAAAGGTCTGTTCCAAGACTCGACCGCGATCCGCGAGCAGTACAAGGAAGGCTCGATGGGGCGTACCGGGGGGTATGACTTCTACGAAAACACGCTGATCCAGAACCAAGCCACCGGCACTGCACTGTCTGTCACCACCTACACGGTAAACGGCGCTGTCACTGCCAACGGTACGGCGGCAGTGACCGTGGCATCGGCTGGTGCGACCACGTTCAAGAAGGGTGACGTCTTCACCGTTGCTGGGTGCAACCGCGTGCACCCCGAAACCAAGGTGGACACCGGTGTTTTGCAGCAGTTTGTGGTTGCCGCCGACTACGCCGGTGGTGCTGGTTCGCTGCAGTTCGCGCCCGCGATCTACACCTCCACGGGCCGCCAGAACGTCACTGCAGCCGGTCTGCCCAACGGTGCGGCACTGGTCAAGGTCGGTGGCGCTTCGGCGATCTACAAGCCTTCCCTGGCCTTCCACAAGGATGCGTTCGCATTCGCCACGGCTGACTTGGTGATGCCTTCCGGTGTGGACTTCGCCTCGCGCCAGGTGATGGACGGTGTGTCGATGCGGATTGTTCGCCAATACTCGATCTCCAACGACACGTTCCCGTGCCGTCTGGATATCTTGTACGGCTACAAGACGATCCGCCCACAACTGGCCGCTCGTATCTTGAGCAACTAAGCCTCACTCCCCCGCTTCGGCGGGGGATTCTCAAGGAGAAGAGATGTTCCAAGAGTACCCAAAGTGCCTGTACCAAAAGGGCAATGTAGAGGCGGAATACGCCGTGGTAGCTGACGAGTCTCAAGAGGACGACGCCCGCGCCATTGGATACGCCGACGCTTACGAAACCGACGACGCCCCGAAGAAACGCGGTCGTCCTGCCAAGAGCAAAGAATGACCATCTCCACCTACTCAGAACTGCAAACCGCTGTCGCTGGGTGGGCGCAGCGGACTGACATCACGACGCTGATTCCAGACTTCATCTCGCTTGCGGAGAAGCGGATAAAGGCCATGCTGAGCCCCGCTCCGTATGAACTGGAAGTGACTTTGACCACCACCCCATCGGTGGACACGATTCCCCTTCCAGCGGACTTTGAAACACCCATAGCTCTGTGGATTGCTGACATCAATCCCCGCTACGAATTGACCCAGTGGCTGCCCCAGGAGCTGCCATACACCACAACCCCTCGTCGTCCTCTTGAATGGTCGATTGACGGGGTAAACATCAGATTCCAGGCTCCCGCAGATGGGGCATACCCGATCAAGTTCCGCTACGTGCAGAGCATTGCCTTGTCCGGCGCCGGGCCTACGAACTACATCCTTGATTCGTACCCCGATGTGTACCTGTTCGGGGCGCTTTCTGAAGCCTTTTCGTACATCCGTGACGACGAGCAGGCTGTGAAATACGATGGCCGTTTCAGAACTGCGATTGACTTGGCAAAGGGCCAAGAAGCTGGGAAGAACAAGAACGTACCTCTGCTGACTGAATTTGGCATGCTCCAGAGAACCCGCTTCAACATCAACAGGGGCTACTAATGGCGCTCGAAACCGCAACCTACATCAACCAGTTGGTGGCGACAAACCCAACTGGTACCGACCCGAAAAGCCAAGGGGATAACCAGATCCGTTTGCTTAAAACGGTGTTGCAAGCACAATTTACCGGCCTGGGCGCGGCTGCTGTCACTGCGTCTGCCGTTCAGCTAAATGCTGCTGCTGCGTCTTCCGGTCAATACGCAACTGGTACGTCTACCACGTCGCTTCTGATCGGCACGGGGTCGAAGTCGTTCACGACCCAGGCAAGTCGCGGATTCGCAGTGGGGCAAGTTGTGCGGATAACCTCAAACGCCAACGTCGCCAATTACATGCAAGGCCAGGTCACGGCTTACGATACTGTGACGGGCGCAATGACGGTTAGTGCTGCCACGGTAGGAGGTTCTGGCACGTTTGCCGACTGGTCCATCGCGGTCTACCTCGAAACCCGTCTTCTGATTTCACGGTCGGCTCGGACAGCAAACACTGCGATTACCACGTCTGACAGCGGGACATGGATCGACATCACTGCAAACACGTTCAGCCAGACCTTCGACGCTGTGGCAACCCTTGGATTGGGTTTCTGGTGCATTTTGGGGAATTCCGGCACGGGGGATATCACGCTTGATCCATCAGGCTCAGAGACTATTGACGGTCTTACGAGCTACATCATGTACCCCGGCGAGGTGCGCTTTGTCCAATGCGATGGCACTGCACTCCGAACCATTGTTTGGAATGGGTACAGCAAGACTTTTACTGCTTCTGGCATCTGGACCAAACCACCAGGATACCGCAGCCATGATGGGGTTTTGGACGGGGGTGGCGGTTCTGGCGGTCGGTACGCTTCTGGACAAACTAGCCTGGGCGGAACCGGTGGTGCCCGAGCATTCTTTACGTTCCTGTCTTCACAGCTCAGCGCAACCGAGGGCCTCACAGTGGGAACTGGTGGCGTGGCGCAGACTGTTGATGCCACAGCCGGTAATGCCGGGGGGTTAAGCCAATTTAAGACCGCAATTGCATACGGAGGGAAGGGCGGCTCCAACTCGTCCTCCGTCTCTGGCGGGGATGCTTTTATCTCGGGTGCTTTTAATGTGGTGTTTGCCGGAGTTAACCCGGCATCTACAAACGAAGGCTATTTTGGCGGTTGCGGATCACGTAATACAGCTATGTCGGGAATCCGGTCGGTATATGGGAATGGTTCGGGCGCCACTGTTTCCGACGGAGACGCGCTGATCAACGGTGCTACGTCGCTTTTTGGGAGCCCAGGCGGCACCACTAACGCAACGGGGACCGCAGCAACCGCAGGCACGGCGCCTGGCGGTGGAGGTGGTGGTGCGCGAAACGGTAATGCATCTGGCGCTGGGGCGCGCGGTGAGATCAAGATTTGGGGGGTTATCTGATGGCTGAGTCTTATGCCGATGTACGCGATGGGCGTGTCTACAATCTAGCCCTGGCCGAGGCCGACTATGCTGACTTGATGGGGTGGATTCCTGCCGGGAATGCTCGCATTGGGGACACTTGGGATGGGAAGGAATTCTTAGCCCCTGTTGTCATTCCATCCGTTCCAGTGTCAGTAACATCTCGACAGGCAAAGCGCGCGCTGCTTGATGCCGGGCTTCTTGATGACGTTGAAGACGCTATTGCCGCAATCCCAGACAAGTTAGAGCGGCGCCGCGTACAAATTGATTGGATTGAAGCGCAAGATTTCCGGCGAGATTGGCCGGTGCTTGTTTCATTAGCCAAGTCTTTGGGGCTGGACTCGGCTGCACTTGATGCCCTTTTTATTGAGGCCAAAAACCTCTAAGGAATCTCCATGCCACTGCTTCGTTACGTCGCACTTGATGCCAACAACCTAGTCTACAACGTCACCTCTGCAGAAGATCCCGACTTTGCGGCATACATGGGTTGGATCCAGTCCGACACCGCTACCTTTGGTGATTTTTGGACCGGCACGGAGTTTATAACTCCCCCGCCTCCAGCCCCAACGAATGCTCAGATGGATATGATCTTGCGCAACCATCTCTTGTACCGAGAGTATCTGCAAAAAACGGCATTGCGCAACCAGATCGCTGCCAGCGTTACTCCGCCGTTGACGGAACAGACCTTTACGACTGCCGTCGAAAACTGGGATTACGATGCCTAAACCGACTATCTACAGCAAGGAAATCTGGCTGATGGTGCCAGGGGTCCCTGTTGTCACGCAAGGCCGCGAAGGTAGTTGTGTTGGCAACGGCACGTCTCGGGAGGTGACTCGCCGCGTGCGAAGGGCCAATCCTGCGGATACAAGGGTGTTCAATCGCCATCAGGCGTGGTGGGACGCTAGAGCCGAGCGGAACATGCAGGACTACAACACCGGGTGTAGTCTGACAGACATGGCGAAAGCTCTTGCAAAGCGCGGGCTTTCTTCGCTGGAGTGGGACAACGCAGGAAACTACGCTTGGGAGCCCCCCCCGGATGTCCGTGCTGATGCTTTGACAAACAAGCCCATTGTCATGAAGCAAATGCCTTACATCAAGGCAGGGCCTAGCAAAGACGATGTGCACGAATCCATTGCGTACTGGCTTGATAAAGGCTATGGGGTTTTGGCAAGTGTGGTCTTGAGCCATAACCAAGACGGATTCTTTTACCAAGTCGGCCAGCCAAACCAAATTGACACTTGGGTATGGCGGCATGACGTGACCGATGGGAATTTGGAAGAACATTGCGTTGTCATCATTGGTCGCAGCTATGACAAAGGGCTGTACTACTACCTGAATTCCTGGGGGCCAGGGTTTGGGGTAAATGGCTGTGCAGCAATGCCGTTTGATAAGGTTGAGCACGGTTTTCAAAGATGTGTGTTTGACCTGGCCGTGATCACTGAAATCAAAGGAGTGCAAGCCATGCCTGCCAATTTGCCAGCCAACATCCCGCCTACCGTCCTGAGTGACCCGCAACTTACCGACTTTTACAACCGCATCCGCGCAAAACTGGTTGAAGCCGCTGGAGCTGATGTCAACGGCGATGGCCTTCCGGACCTTTGGCAAGGTGCTTTGAACAAAATGGCTGACCTTGGCGGATCTGACAAGTTGTTTGAATTGTTGATCCCGCTGCCTCGATTCACTGTGCGCGATCAAGTCAACGCAGGCAACATCGCGCCCCCTCCCAATTTGGTGTTTGAGCAGGAGCCATAATGGCTTTTCTTCCCGTCAAAGACTGTTCTCTGGGCTACTTCCCAGACATGATGCCCGAGGAGCTAGCTCAGGGCGCGTGGTCTGGATGTACGAACACGCGGTTTCGCGCAGGGTTTGCGGAGAAATATCGCGGGATGACCAACATCTTTGGCACGCCTTCCGCAATCCCCTATTGGATCACCCCCTACGCATCGGTAGTGACTAGGTATTGGGTGACTGGATGTCTTGCGAAGGTTTACGCCTATGACGGCACGGCGCAATTCGACATTACTCCGACACCGGCTCCTACAGGAGCGATTGACGACCGATACACAGGCGGCGCGTTTAACGGGGTGCTGATCCTCAACAACTCCAAAGACATCCCTTGGTATTGGGGCGGCGCTACAGGCTCGCCTGCGGTCGCTCTGACGGCTTGGGACGCTACTTGGAGAGCTTACTCCATTCGGCCATTCAAGAACTTCCTTGTTGCAGTTGGGATGAAGAAAGGCGCCAACAATTTCCCGCACATGGTGAAGTGGTCTAACCTTGCGGTGCCTGGTGCTGTCCCATCGTCTTGGGATGAAACCAACCCGGCAAACGATGCCGGGGAAGTGGACCTTGCCGAAACCGCAGACATCATGGTTGACGCACTCCCCATGGGGGACCAACTGATCATCTACAAAGAGCGCTCGATGTACTCGATGCGGTTTGTAGGTGGGCAGGACATCTTTGCATTCCAAAGGATCCCTGGCGAAACTGGAATGCTTGCCCGTGGCTGTGCAGTGGACACGCCAATCGGCCATGTGGTCCTTACCTCTGGTGACGTGGTTGTGCATCAAGGAGGTCCGGCTACCTCAATCTGTGATGGGTCAATCCGGAAGTACATTTTCAACACGATGAACTCGATACTTGCTTATCGATCGTTCGTAGTTGCCAATCCTCAAAAGTCCGAAGTCCTGATTTGCTTCCCATCGGCGGATGCGGAGACTTGCGACACCGCTGCGGTGTACAACTGGATTACCCGTGCGTGGGGGATTCGTCAACTTAATGCATGCACTTACGCCGCTTCCGGGCAGATCAACGCCAATGCAACGATCCTCCAATGGGACGCGGATTCTGATGCATGGGACACCGACGCAACGACTTGGAATGAAAACGAATACGCGGCAAACGAGGCGAGAACTTTGTTCTCCCGTGTAACCAACATCAGCGCTTTTGACATTGGTACCACTGATTACGGAGCGATGATCACGTCATCCCTTGAAAGGACTGGCGATTCGATGGGAGACCCTGCGGCGGTAAAACTTGTTCGAGGCATCCGCCCGCGTATTGACGCACCCACAGGGACAGTCATTAATGTCACAATCGGGGGGGCCATGGATGCCATGGATCAAGTCAATTGGGGGGCTCCCGTGTCGTTTGTAGTCGGTGCTCAGATCAAAGCAGACGTTTTTGCTTCGGGCCGGTTTGTCGCGGTGCGGTTTGAATCCACCGACTTTAACCCTTGGCGTATCCGGTCTTTTGATTGGGACGTTGTTCCGGCTGGGTCTTACTGATGTACGTCCCACGCACACCCCCCGCTCAATGGGACCCTGCTTGGTTTGCCCA
>Ga0181343_1000122_pt1 | contig 35774 bp, 51 predicted proteins | sample Su13VDMLBSD_FD_130110 | JGI IMG/M metagenome (GOLD analysis project Ga0181343, IMG submission 130110) | Freshwater viral communities from Lake Michigan, USA - Su13.VD.MLB.S.D | ecosystem: Environmental > Aquatic > Freshwater > Lake | place: USA: Michigan | collected 2013-07-15
AAAAGGAGAGAACGAGCTAGACCCCACCAGCGCAAAAAGATTCCTTTCCCACCCCCCCGTGACCAGTGACCACCCTTCCACCCCCACAGCATCGACTCCTGATATTACCAACTACCCTCCAACAGGTCACAAAGGTCACATGATCACACTTCCTGCAAAATCAAAGCCTCCAGCGTGACCATGGCGTGACCATTGTCGGCGGAAAGCCCGTTTTTGTGACCTAAAAAAGGGGCGCGGGGTGCTCGATGCACCCTGCGCCCCTTCCTATGATGGTCTGTGACCATCCGCGTGATCACACATCGTCACAGCCATTCGAGTGGATATTCAGCCCCTCGCCGCTGGTGACGCTTCCCAAAACGAAACGCCCGTCGTGTCGTCGTCGTGACCAGTTCGCGCCCTCTCCATCGCTTCAGTTCGTGACCGATCCGCTTGCGATCCTTCTCCCCGAGTTCCTTGTCGCCCTCAGCGCCACAAAGATCCTCCAGCAGCTTCTCCGACCTCGCTGCCGCAATGATGTCGTGAGTCGTGAACACTGCCTCCTTCAGCAGATCATCTCCCGCCTCCTTCTCCAGCCGCTCTGCGATACTCACCAGCAACTGCCGCCACTCCTCGCCACGGCGGTCCCCGCTCATCGGCAGCTCCGCCTTCAGCATCGGCCTACCCAGCCCCTGCCCACCATCTGGCAAAGCAGCCACGATGCCGCCGATCATCCCGCTCCATGCCTCAAAAGTAGGCTTACAATCCTGCCCCACAGGCTCCCCCTGGGACATCCAATGCCTCACCAGCGCAGACATCGCCGCCAGTGACTGCGCCCGCACCTCGGGCCGTGACCAATACCCCGGCTCGATGTTCCTTTTAAATGTCCGCTTCTCGATGTCACCAGGCACGAACAATTCACACACCAGAGACCGCCGCATCAAGTCGGGCGTGATCTCCAGATTGTTCGCCGTCACACTCACCGTCGTCACATTCGGCACATCAAACTCCTCATTGCCCCCGAGCTTGCGCCCCGCATGGCGTCTCGACGTAATGAACCGATTCAGCGCATTCGATGCCACCCAGCTCGGCGCATCATCCAGGAAAAGATAAGGCCTCATATTCATCGCCGTCGTGTTGAGCAGCTTCTCAAATTCCTCCCGACTCTCCGGCAGCGACACCGTCGCCACATCTCCGAAGACATGCGCCAGAGCCGCCTCCGCCAGCACGCTCTTCCCCGACCCCTGCTGATTCGCCACCCACAGAAAAAGCGGCCTCGGCGTCCCCGTCGGCAGCAACAGACGCGTGTAGGTCGAGAGCATCGCCGCGATCTGCACCGCGAACGAGCGATTGAGGAAAAGCCAGTCCTTCCGCACCTCCTGCTCCCACGCAAATTCAAACTCCCCAAACTGATCCCACAGCCACTGCATCGCCGCCTGCACCGACATCTCCCGATCATACGGGATGCCATCATTGCACCACACCTTGCATTCCTTGTCGTAGCCAGCCGCCAGCCATTCCACCGCGCCCGACTCACGCCGCACCGGCACCGACACCGGCACGATCCCCTCCAGTTGTGGCAGCCGTCTCGTAAATTGCCGACACTCCAGCACCTTCGCGGCCATATCCTTCCCCATCGTCATCACGCGGGGGCCTTGCTGGCCGAACTTAATGCATGTTACATACTCCTCGATCAGCGTGCAAAAGCGGTCCTTACTCACCGGCACCATCTTCCCCGCCTCCACCGTGACCACTTCATCACCGCGCGCAAAGATGTCACAGCGGGACAGCAGCCCCCCGAGCTGCTCCGCGATCTTCAGCGTCTGCTCATCCAGATTGATCTGCGGCACCATATCAGCCTGCCCAGGTAGATCGATCCCCGCCTGTGCAGCCAGCGGAGCCAGCAGCCTCAGCGTCTCCATCGGTATCTTCGCCGCATCATTCATCGTCCCATCCTCCTTTGTAAAATGTTCGAGTTAGGCCGGGGACGCGGGTCCAGATACCACAGCTCCTGGAGAGACTCACCGCGCAGACACCCCGGCAGCCGAGTCAGCCGCACCGCAGTCATCGCCGCAGGGTCAGCCCCCAGCGGAGCCAGCAGTTGCACCAGCATATCCCGCTGCACATCCCACTCAGCTTTGGAGGCCACATCCACGCGCACCAGCGCATGCACACTCCGCCCGCCCGAAGTATAGATCGCCACGACCTGGAGCGGCAGTTGCACCAGCAGCCGCAGCCATTCCGCCATCGGAGCCACATCATTCTCCAGCACCAGATAGCGCCACGCCGTCACGCAGGCACCATGCCTCCTGCCCCACTTAGCCTGGCCGTCAAAGCCCACCGCGTCACTGTTCACCTTCCATTCACCCGAGACCGGATTACAGAGGAACCACACCCCATCGGGACCGCCCAGCGGCAGATCCGACTTCACCGGCTTCACCCCCCGATCACGGCCCAGCCTCCACCCGCTCCCGCCCACATGGTATCCATAATCCCCCTGCGACGTGAACTTCGTAAAGATCAGCAACTTCTCTCCCGCCTCATACAGCGCCTCCAGAAAAGTATCCCCCACCCCCCGCATCCCCGGCGTCACCGCCATCGGAGACACCGCCATCAGCCACTCCCGCGAGATCACCTCCTTCACATTCCCCGCCATCGCCTCCAGCTTCTTCAGATCAAACGGCGGACGCTTGACCCCACGCTCCGGCCTCGGAGCCGCAGCCGTTTTCCCATAGGCCGACACAGGTGACCGTTTATCCCCATTCTCCAGCCTCCAGATCGCACGGCGAAGTTGCAGGTTAAACTCCGCCACCTCCGCAGAGCAGCTCGAATGAAAACAAAAGCCCGTCGGCACCGTCTCCAGCGACACCTTAAAATCACGCCTCCCTCCGCCCTTCGTATGTCGCCCCACACCAGGGCAGGCAGCATACCCCCCCGGCTCCAGTGCCGCGATCCCCAGCAGCTCACAGGCCACCCTTTCCCGTTCGTTAATGTTCATCGTCATTATCTTGGTTGTAAATGATGGGGCTCACCGCCCGCGTTGCTTGCATCCATCCATGTCATAAAATCCCCGCCTAACAAAAGGAACTCCGATTGCTGCCAAAAACTGCCCACAGCTCACGCTACACACACAGTAAAATCAGGCCGCTCGCCGACTCTCAAAGCTCACCACATTCCCAGGCAACGGCAGCACATCCAGCGGACTCGTGATCGACTCCGCGAACCTCGGCACACAATGCAGATACACCTGCGTCGTCTCCACCGAGTTATGCCCCAGCAGCTCCTGCACCTGCGTAATACTTGCCCCACCCGCCAGCAGATTCGTCGCGAAAGAATGCCGCAGCGTGTGGGCCGTCACCCGCTTATGCAGCCCCACCTTCCTCGTCGCCAGCTTCAGCGCCTTCCCCAACGTATCCTCATGCACATGATGCCGGCGCACGATGCCCGTGCGAGGATCAGTGCTCTCATTCATCGCAGGCCACAGCCAGAACCACGGCCACTCCCTTCCCCCATTCGTAAACTTCCGCTCCAGTCCATCCGGCAGAAAGATCGCATTCGCACCCGCAGCACGGTCCCGATCATACACAACACGCACCCGCTCAAAATGAGCATGCAGCCGATGCACCAGAGACCGAGGTAGCACCGTCACCCGGTCCTTGTCCCCCTTACCCCCGCGCACCGTCACCAGACACGCCTCCAGATCGATGTCCTTCACCCGCAGCGCCAGCAGCTCCGCCACGCGCAGCCCCGAACCATACGCCAGCTCCGCCATCAGTCTCGTCCCCGCAGGCATCACCGCCAGCAGCCTTTGCATCTCCTGTGGAGACAGCCATGTCGGCAGCCGCTTCGGACGCTTCGCCCTCGCCCACTTCCCCAGATCCCCCAGCGGCTCCCTCACCACATCCCGATACAGAAAAACAATCGCATTCAGAGCCTGATTCTGAGTCGATGCCGAGCACCTCGGAGCCAGCTTCTCCAAAAATGTCCTCACCCTCTCCTCACGCGGCTGATGCCCACAAGCCTTCACATGCGCCCCAAAACGAGCGATCCACCCCGCATAAGTGACCTCAGTGTGCCTCGAAAGCCTCCGAATCCGGCAGACCATCCGCACCTGCTCAAGCATCTCGTCGAGTTTCATAAGTTTCCGTTTTTCACCTGTCTATCTGGAAAGTTGTTCGGGATAATCACTGTTCGGCAGATACATGAAGCTTGGGTAGGCCGTTCCTATCAAATCTTCCACCCGACAATGCCACTCATCGAGTTCGTGAGATTTTGCCCATGCCTCCATGATCGGCTCAACCAGCACGAGGATTTCCAGCATAGCCTTTTCTCGGCACGCGCAGGCGTGGTGGTGAGTTGCGCCAACTGCCGAACAAGGCGAGGCAGCGCAACCCTCAGGAGCGGGCAAGTTTGTTTTTGGATCAGGCATCTAGGGCGCTCCTTTCGGGTTGCTGCTCTTTTGCGTTCGCCTCAACAACTCGCGTCCAATGGATCGCCATGAAGTCGAGCAAGTGGTTTCCATCATCTCCTATCGTTGACCGTCCCGCAGCTTTCGCCGCACGCCGTTGCAGGTTGATGCAGTCGTTTATCGTGGCGCGGAGGATGATGTGCGCGTCCAAGTCGTTGCCTTCCGGTCCGCACGCTGGCCACGGCTCGCACCATTGGAGCATCGTTTCATGCCGGGATTCCAGCAAGGCGAACAAGGCAGTGGACTCAACGCTGACCGCGTTGGAGTCCCCCGTGTTTTCAATGTCTTCTTTCGCGGTCATCGTGAGTCACTTTTATCGTTCGCTAAGGAGATTTTTACCGAGACATCCAGCACCGGCTGGAATCCCTTGATGTATTCGAGGAGGTGGTATCTTTCCGCCCATCCCTCCAGCCTGCCGGGACTCAGCATTTCGGAACCATCAGCACAGGATGCGACATCTGCATGGATAGCCTTGCGAGCCTGAGATTCAGAATCGAAAGGACCAAGCGGGTCTTGCTCTCCCCACTCTTGCGGGGTCTTTCCCCGCATTACATAGATTGATCGTTTCATAAAAATAAACCGCGAACAGGTCAGTCCACCGAACGCTCCGCGCCGGTGACTTTTGCGTTGTGCGAATCCATGAACTCGATCTCCGGTTTCTCGGCGCGCATTTGGCGATACTGCAACTCGACTCGTAGTGAGCCGATGACCACAGCAGCAGCGCGACTGATAGCCATTGCTTCCTCCGCGCTGATGCTTTTGTTTTCGAGTGCGGCCACGGTCGCGCTCATTTTCTCTCTGAGTGTGTTGATGTTCGTCATATTGTTTTGATTCTGGTTCCTAGTTTCCTGCTGAGTTTGATGTGCTCGCGTTTGATTTCGATTAATGCCTTGGGACAGTCTTCGACTTTCATGTGCAGGTAGCGGTTTGCCACGACGCTATCGGGCAGATTCTCTATGTCCTTCCTCGCCTTGCGCTTCACAGCCACTGCTGTCCTTTTTGGTTTCCGAATCTTGCGTGGGTGGTTGGATGGTAGAACCGCCCACCGTTCACGTTCTGCTTTTCTCTCCACGTCCCTGATGCCTGCCATTGCTCGCCTTTGGCGCTGCTTTTCCATCCTCGCTGCCCATCGGCTTGGATCGGCCTTGATAGCGACATACCACGCAGGCAACGCACAACCAGACGGTGATGCCAAGCCATTCGCGGCGGGCTGCATTGGTGATAGTGCGTCAGGGGCGCTCATGGCTGGCATACCTCGGCGTCCACCCGCCCCTCCAAACCCGCCACATCCACCCCCAGCTCGCAGAGCAGCCCGCCCAACGCCGCACGCAGCTCCTCACGCGACTCCGCCGCATCAGCAGCCAGCACCATCAGCAGCACCATCACCTGGCGCAGTTGCCATCTCTGGCTTCGATCCTTCGCCAGCCAGCCGCGCAACTCATCCGCCGACGCCATCCCCAGCCAGGCCGACACCGCCCCCGCGTCCACATCCGTCGCCAGATGCACCAGCAGCTCATGAAAGCACTCCCACGGCGGCCCTGTCATCGCATCCGTCGGATTCGCCTTCAGGTGTTCCCAAAGCGCATTAAACATCACCTTCATCCAGCGGCCATCCACATCGTCCGCAGGAGCAGAGGCAGACGCACGCTCCAGCGATGGACCATCCCCAGCATGCACCGTCACCTCCCTCTCCGCCACCGGCTCCGACTCCGGCACCTCCGCAGCCTCCACCGACTCCGCATCGCGCAGCATCTTCTTCGACACCAGTAGCACAAACCTATCATCACGCCGCGGCGCAGGCACCACATACACCGGCACCCCCAGCCCCTTCGCCTTCTCCTGCCACTGCCTGCCATCCGCATCACGCGGCATGTAGCCATCGCCAAACTCATAGTCAGGCCACGGCTGCCCCGACTCCCCCTGCACATACTCCCCACGCTGACCCCACTCCACAAAGTGATACCCATCCGCCACCGGATACTTCTTCATCAGCACACCCACCAGCCGCAGCCAGGCCGCCAGCCACTTCTTTGGCTGCACATACTTCGCCTGGATCGCCGCCTCAGCCGCCTTGTAGCTCAGCGGCTCATTGCCCACCGCATCACAAAGAACCATCTGGAGAGCCCCGCGCATCTCCTCCCCGCGATCCAGCGGCAGCAGCAGCTCCGCCACATGCAGAGAAAGCCGACCATCCGCCAGCGCCTCGCGCCCTTGCTGCGGCAGCATCTCCCCCAGGTCAAAGAAGAGCTGCACCCGCTCCACCGACCGACCCAGCGCCGGAGCCAGATCCCCCACCGTCATCCCCATCCCCACGCCCACCTCCACCGCAGTCACCAGCTCCTCCGCATTCAGCGCCACCGTGTGCCCGTGATCTTGCAACAAATAAAGGTAGGCATCCCCCTCATCGTCAAACTGGTGGACCACCTGGAGACACCCCCCCCAGCCCAGCTCCTTCATCCCCGCAAAGCGGCGGTGCCCCTTCAGAAGAAAGTCCCCCTCCTCCCGCTCCCACACATGGATCGCATCCTGGAGCCCATTCGCCCGCAGAGATTCCACCATCTCAGGGATGCCCTCATAGACCCCCTGCCGAGGATTCGCGCTCCACTCCCTCACCCGGCCCAGCGATCTCATCACCGGCCCCGTCATCGTATGTTTATTGTCGTTCATCGTTAGAAAAAAAGTTTGTTGTTGTTCATTACCCCGCCCCATCAAATCCCCAGCCGTCTCCGCTCCGCCTCCTCCGCCAGCCCTTGCAGCTTCCGCCGCAGTTGCAGCGGACTCAGCCCGCGAAACTCCGCCCGCACCGGCACCCCATGCACCAGCTCCTCATGCTCGCGCCTCAGAGCCTCACGCACACACACCGGCAGATCCTCCTCCTCACTCGCCTTGCGATTCGTGTTCCCCATCTGCGCCACCTCACAGCGCCGACGCGTCACCCGCTTCTTCGCAAACCAAAACTCCGTCAGCCCCATCTCATCGTGCATATCGCGTAGCTGGGACTTCTCCACCACGCCCCGCACCACTGCCTGCATCGCCGCACACACCGCCGAGCGCGGATTCCGCGCCCGCAGTCCCCACAGCTTCCCGATCGCCTCAAAGCTCGGCAGCGCCGCCCGCACCACCGGCCCGCGCTCATACGCATACGCCAGCAGAGACACCCGGCGGCCCAGCGCCAGTGCCTCACTTAAACCTCCGGTAATCATCTCCACCACCTGTCCGCGATCTTCAAAAGTCGCATCAGCCACACCAATGTGCAGATAGTCCCAGCACAAGGTAGAAACCACATGCAGCTCCTTCCGAAGTTTCGCCCGTGTTGGCGGCAGACATCCCGGCATAAGACGCTCACACAGCAGCCATGCGCGCAGCCCCATCTCTTTCAGCGAGCACGCATCCACCACACAGGCCACCAGCACCTGGCTAAAAAGCGTCACCCGTGCCGACCTCTCCCCAGCCCCGTCCACACGGGACGAGTCCAGCGCCGCAATGTCATAGAATTCGTTCACGCCGCCACCTCCTCGCCCGCACGTCTTTCCCAAAGTTCCATTACCGGCTGGAGCGCCGCCCTCTGCCGCTCCGCCTCCTGCTGATAATTTCGCGCCAGCGCCATCCCCGTCCGCACCGCAGGCATCTCCGTCTCGATCAGCTCCGTCATCTCCTTCGCCGTCACCCCCGGCTTCAGCAGCGCATCCGCCACCATCCGCAGCACCATCGCCTGCTGCTCCCGCTCACGGCGCGCACGCACCATCAGCTCCTCCGGCTTGAAGTTAAAAAGATTCCCACTCATAGCTTCCAGCCCTCCCCCTTCAGCCTCTCAAAATTCCGCTCGATCCGGTCCAGCGACACCTCACGCAGAGACCCCGCCAGTCCACGACCCCGCCCCATCGCCCGCATCAGCGCCGAATGCGCCGTGCAGTCCGCATCATAGAAGGCCCGCACAAAACCACGCTGCGCCTTCGCACGCTCCCACATCACCACCAGCGCCGCCTGCCGGTCATAGCGTGCGTCCAGATCCTTCTGCGCCTTCTGCTCCTTGTCCGCACGGCGCACCGCCGCCGCCTTCGCCAGCGCCGCATGCAGCAGACCATGCCGGCCACGCGTCGCATAGCTCCGCTGCCCCATCGTCCGGCGCGGCGTCTTCACACCCTCCTCCTCATCATCCTCAGCCTCCACCGCCTGATCAAACTCCGGGTCATACATCCCCCGGCGGTAGAGTGCAAAGTCCAGCAGCTTATGCTCATAGCCGCCCACCGTCGGCATATGCTCCCACGTCCGCCCATTAAACGTCTGCTCCCAGGCCTCACAGCCAGGCCGCGCCGACTTGCGGATCACCTTCGTGATTCGAGTTCCCGCGATCATGCCAGCACCTCCTTCTCCTCGGCACTCATCGCCAGCATCGCATCACGCCGCGCCCGTTGGGCCAGCGTCAGCTTCACATTCGGCTGATCCATCAGCCCCCGGCACCACAGCCAGAAGTTCATCGCCCGCACATCATCAGCCCCCGACACCGATGGCATATCCCGCCACGTAAAGCCCCGCACCTTCCCCATCGCGTCCAGCTTCTGAGTGCATTCCCTCGGCAGCCAGCTCGACTCTGGCGACCACACCATCACCTTCCCCTTCCGCCGCTCCGCAGGGTAGCGAGTCAGCACCGGCTTCGATCTCGAATCCGCCACCACGCCCCCCGCAGCCAAAGCCCGCGCCACCATCCGCCGAAGATCCGCCGGACTCATCGAGCACCCCCTTTCATCACCGCAAAGTCCACACAAGCCCCGGCCAGCGCCAGCGCCCGGTTGATCTCCACCAGCTTCTCATCATCCAGAGCCAGAGACACCGTCTCCGCCCCCTCAAACATCACCGCCATCAGCACCCCCGATGCCGAATGAATCGTCACCGAGATCCGCTCCCCCGTTTGGGGTCTCACTGTTTCAAAATCGTCCATCACAGTCTCCTCCTCCGTTTGGTTGTTCCATTGCTAAACCCCTCAGCCGCCTGGACATCCGCCACCATGTAGGTCGCAAACGCACCACGCGTCCCCTTCATCGGCTTCAGACCCCGCGCCCGGCACCGCTTCGCCAGATTATCCAGCCGCAGCTCCAGCGTCTCCCCCGGCACCACCCAGCGCCGCATCAGCTCCTCCGCCGTCAGCGGGCGCGACTGCCCCGCCGGTGACAGCACCGCCGCCACCGCCTCAATCAGCGACCGCAGCCCCCGCACCTCCTCGGTGAGTTGTTCCAGAGTCGCACTCATCGGCACAGCGCCCCTCCCAGCAAAGCCAGCATCACATGCACCAGCACCAGAAGCATCGCACAGGCCCACGGCACCGCCGCATCCGTCAGACACAGCGGCCCCTCCAGCCACAGGCAAAAAGCACGCACCCACCTCATGGCCGGGACACCTCCAAAACTTGCGCCTGATAGCGCAGGCACGCCCGGTGGATGTGCCCCACCACATGCAGCGCCCACCCCGCCAGAGCAGACAGCACCAGCAGCATCACCACACGCCCCAGAAAGCGGCGCACACCACCCCCACGGCGCGGCTCGCACCGCGTCAAAGTCGAAGCCAGCGTCATCATGGCCGGTGCGCCCCTCCCAAGCCCTTACGCACCAGCAGCGCCCGCAGATCCCGAGGCGCAGGCGGAAAGCTCGCAGCTTGTAGTTCGGGCTTCAGCCCGTTCTGACTCTCCACACTCAGATGCTCGTCCTGCCAAGCCCGCAGCCTCGCCGCCCCCGCCTCCAGATAATCCCCCACACGGGAACTCGCATTCCCCCCACCCGCAGCCGCCCCACTGGCAGACACCCGTCTGTCCGATGCCGAGCGCCCCATCGGTTGCGCCTGCCCGGCCCCCCGTCTTCTTCTGTTCGTGTTTTGATTTTCGTAGATCATCGTCTTCCTCCGTGTCTTCGTTGTTGGTTGTGCCGCAGAGCCCCTGCGGTGCGGGATTGTAAAAAATCAGGCCAGCTTCAGCACCTCGCGCAGCCCGTTGCGCACATCGCAGAGCCGATCCACAATCGCTCCCTGCTCCCGGTTCAGCTCCTGAGTCTCCGGCATTGCCGCCAGCTTCTCAGCCACCAGCGCCATCATCGCCGCCATTGCCGCCCGCTCCTGGGTTGTCAGTTTCATAAAGGTCAGTGAGGTCAGTGAGGTCAAAACTTCAGGCCGCCGCCAGTTGGCTAACTAGGACCTTCAGCCCCCGCTCCAGAGAGAGTCTCATCACATCCTGCTTAGAGAGATTCGTGGATCTCGATGCCTCATCGATCTTGGCATCCAGATCCGTCGAAAGGCGGACTGGGACGCTCACTGATTCAGGTCTTCTTGGGCTCGTTTTCTTGCTCATGGGAACCACTGTATGCAAAACGCATACAGTGTCAACAAAAATGTGTGCAAAGTTTATACATAGGCTATTCTAAGCCATGAGCACACCCAATACCGTCTCGTTCCCCGTGCGTATGCCCGCAGACCTGAAAGCACAAATATCCGCACTCTCGATCAACCTCGGCATCTCAGAGCAGGACACCATGCGCCTCTGTCTTCGAATCGGGTTAACCGACATCGAATCCATTAAAAAGGATCATTCCGCACTGGTCAAAGAAGCTGCTGACGAGTGCGGCTCCAGCTTCGCAAGCTGGGCTAAAAACAAAAGCGCAGCAAAAACCAAACTTCCACCCATCAAGCCCCAGAACTCAGGCAAGGTCTATGAGTTCCCATGCGATAGCGGCTTGAAAGTTGCCGACGAACACAACAAAGGCGCAGGCTTCGACGGCCTCTGACATCGCCTAACCATCACCCCACAAAAAAAGCCGAGGCTCATCACCTCGGCTTTTTTCATTTCAACGGCACACGACAGGCCGGGCAGAGCCGCGACCTCGGTGCCACAGAATTACCGCACCTTCCGCAGGTCATCACATAGCTCGTATGATCGATGATCAGCGCCGCCACGATCAGCAGCAGCCCCACCGGCCAGAATAAAATCAGCATCACCAGACCTAACAGAAAACAAAACATCGCCCCGCATCCGCTCCCCTTGCTCCGGCGCTTCTTTCTCACCGGAGCCATCTGCAACGTCGGCGGGATAAAAGCAGGCTCCCGGCCTGCCTCCATCTCACAGGCAGCCAGCTCATCATCCAGCCCATACCACACCTCCTCCCCTTGGCGGCACACCAGCGCCTCCGCCGTCACAGAGCCAGCCTCATGCATCTTCTGGAGCTGCCCCAAAGCAAACGGCCCCTCAGCATCAGCATCTGGGGTGCGGCAAAGCCAGTAAGTAGTCGGCAAATTCATCCTCGCATCCTCCCCGAAAAGTCAATAACGTCAACACCGTCCATCCCGTCCCCATGATCGCCGCCACCACCTGGGAAACCATCGCCGCCCTATCCCTCGGCATCCTCTGCGCCATCGGCTGGGGCCTCCTCACCGGCACCCTCCGCTTCCCCAAACGCCGCCGCCCACGCCGCCGACGTTAGCGCTTGTAGTTCGGGCTTCAGCCCGTTCTGACTCTAAGGAGCCAGCGCCCAAAACCCCGCCGCCTCCCGCCGCGTCTTTAGCGCCCGGTAATGCTGGTGCAGCATGTTCGCGCTCTCATGCCCCATCTGCGCCTGAAGCTTCGCCTCATCCTGCCACATCGCATAATGCATCGACGCATACGTGTGCCGCAGCCCATTGTTCGGCCACACCGCCAGCCCGCACTTCGGCCAAAACAGCGGCCACTTCTCCTTCAAGTTAGACGGAGCCACCCGCGCCGTCTTCCCCCGCACCTCCTCCCCAGCCGCCCTGATCCACGCCACCGCATTCACCGTCAGATCCACCACCCGCCGCTGCCGCGTCTTCGAAATCCTCGCCCCCACGACCACCGTCCGCTCCTCCAGATTGATCGCATCCCACGTCAACCGCTCCATCTCCGCCCGACGCAGCCCCCCAAACATCCCCAGCACCACATAAGGCATCATCCTCGGCTCCAGCAGCGCCTGCCTCAGCATCCGCCCACACTGCTCCACCGTCAGCGTCCCGATCTCCTCAGCAAGATCCGCCTTCACCACCAAGCCCGCCGAAGGGTCCACCGCCACATGCCCCTGCGCCACCTCCCGCCCCCAGGCATAGAGCGACCTGAAATGCCCCAGCGCCCCGCTTTGCGTCCGCTTAGACCACCCCTGCCCCGCCAGCCAAGCCAGCACCTGCCCCGCCGTCAACTCATGAGCCATCACCAAAGGGAAGGCCCGAGCCAGCGACCGCAGCGTCCCCCGATACGTCTCCAGCGTCCTCCGCGACTTCCCCGCCTCCACCTTCGCCCACAGAAAACTCTCCACCAGCTCCGGCACCAGCACCCTGTTTTTCACCAGCGTCCCATGCCTCATAAAAAACTCCACCGCCTCCGAGATCGAAGCCCCAGCCTCCCGCAACCTAACCTTCAGCGTCAAAAACTCCGCCATCTCCTGAGGTGAAGCCGAAAGCCCCAGCGCCCCATGCGACACCACCGCCGCCTGCGCCTTCGCCAGCGCCCTCTCCGCCGCCCCACGATCCTCCCCAAACGAAACACGCCTCCGCACCCCATCGACGATCCCATAGTCGATGAGCCAGGAGAAATGCCCACTAGGCAGCCTACGTTTTCGGAGCTTCATGCCACGACCTTCGCGAGCCGTCGTGTGCCGTTCAAGCGTCGCTTTCGGTCGTTTTCCGGCCCTTTTGAGCCTCTTTCAAGCCTCCATCTCTCTTGGAGAGATGGCGACCCCTACGAGAATCGAATGCGGGTTAGTGGCTGGAATTACTTGGCATCGTGCGGCGGTGTGCCGTTTGTGTGCCGGTGTGGACTGAATTAATCAGAGCAGGCTCTGCGAAAACTTGAGGGTCTTGTCCCAGCGGGCCTGGAGGCCTTTCCAGAATTTAGCGCGGGCTCCGACTGGCGGGGCGATTTGTTGCTCGTAGGCTTCGCGGGCTCGGCGGAGACAGAGGAGAAGCTCGGAGGCGATGAGGACACTGCCGGTGGCTTTGGTGACGGGGCCGACTTTGCCGTCGATCTTGGCACCGACGGCGCGCTGGTAGATCTTGGCGGCTCCACCGGGGCCGCGATTGAAGGCGCAGTCGCGGAGGTAGGCTTCGACGGCAATGTGAGGATGCCAGCCGAGGACGGCATCGGTGTAGGCCAGGATGTATTCGCGGGCGAGCAGCTCGGCGGCGAGGTGGTCGCCAGCGTCGATGAGTCCTGCTAGCTTCCGGGCCTGCTCGGGGTGGTATCGGTCATTGATGCCAGCGACCTCGAAGGTGCCGCCACCATCGGCCTTAGGCAGGGGATAGACGAGGAGCCTGCCTTGTCCATCGCGCCTGGCTTCACAGTCCACGATGAATTTTCCGATGGCGAGCTGGGCAGGGGTGCGGGGTTTCATTCCTCGGCGGGGCTGTCAATGAAAAGCCCCTGCCAGGACATCTGGCAGGGGCTCGACGGCAGCGGTGTCTTGTGGGGTCGGATAAAGGTTAGGCGAAGAGGGCAAGCTTGCCTTTGGTGATCCAGCGAAGGCCAGCGTTGACCAGGGAGATGACCACGAGAGTTTCCCCTGGATGGGCAGCGACGAAGACGGTCACTGGTGGATAAAAAGCGGCGATGGCGGTGATGGCTTGGGCAGCCATCGTTTTGGAAGTAAAGATGCTTTTAGTGTTCATGGTCTAACTCGGGGTGGCTGGGGTTTAGGGCTGCGGGTTGGTCACTTGCTTGGAAGAGGTCAAAGGGACGGCATGGACTGCCTTGGCCTGCTCATAGTCGAGCCACCACTTGCCAGCGAGGAGGGCGGTCTGGCCGGGGGTGATGCCGGTGGTGGCGGTGTATTTCTCCGCTGCTGGCCCTGTGCAGGAAGTGGATCCGAACATGAAGCCGAGGATGCCCAGGAGGGCGATGAGGTTGAGGAGTCGGGTGCGTGTGCTCATAACAATTCGGCGGCGCTGTCAATGACTCGTGTAGTCGCGGATGGCTTCGAGATTCATGGGTTCTGAGTTTCTCCGCAGCATTCCGAATCACTCGGAAGGATGCGGAAGTTTTTGGCGATCACCCAGGCCTTGCCTTGCTTGACGGGCTCGGGGTAGATGCGGCCTTCGTTGATCCACTCAGTGACGGCGCGCTCGGTAACTTTTTCACGCTGGGCGATGTCGGCGGTCGTGAGGTAGTCTCGGGCCGTGAGTAAGGGCTCCTTGCCATCCTTGGATTGTCCCACGTTGACGCTTTGGGACTGCGGAGCATGTCCGACCCCCGTGGGCTTGATGACTAAATTGAGAAGGCCGACGAGGATACCAGCGATGAGAAGCCACACGATTTTTCGGTGGAACTCCACCATGGTCTCAAGGGTAGATTCAGCGAATTTCATACGGCTGGAAAGACCTTCAGATGAATCATCTTCACCGAAGATGGCGCGCTCACATTTGGAAAGTCGGCGGTGAAAATCATCATCCATTTTTACGGTGGTGGTGTCAAAAATGGAGGAGCAGTAAGAAGGGTCACGGCGTCACCCAGCCGGTATTGCCGGTGCCGGAGGTTTTACGGTAGAGGGTGCCGGTGGCGGTGTCGGTGTAGAGAGAGCCGATGCCTGCGGTTTCGACACTTTCAGGGCTGCCGTTACCACTGCCGAACCAAACGGTGGTCGTCGTATAGTAACGCACGGTTGAGGCGGTGCCGGTGCCGGTGGCGGCGGGCTTGATGGTGTTTTTGGTCGCAGTGGCGGCGATCTCTAAATACTCGTCATTGCTGCCGTTGTCGGTCTCATAAAGTCGGAAAGTCTGGGCATTGGTGCTGTTTCGCTGCGCCAGCACGTTGGCGGCATCTCGGGCTATAGCGAGGTCACGCGATGCATTGAATGGATCTCCATTTGTCCAGCTAAAAAGTGCCGCGCTTCCTAGAGAAACGCCGCTTTTAGCGTAGCTAATTGCCACGCCGTTATTATTTCCATTAAAGACGATGATGTCGTCCACCGTTGATCCTGTCGTGTCGCCGATAAGCACTGGATTGTTGCTTTTTCCAAGGCGTAGCTGCCCGGTGCCTTTAGGCTTCACAACCATCGAGATGTTGGTGTCTACGCCTGTAGCTTCAATCGTTGGCCTGCCTGCGGTAGCGGCATTTGTGAGCGTGATTTCATTGACCGCGCTGGCCGTGGTGGTCATGATGAGCATCTCATTGCCATTAGTGTCGGCGATCTGGGCGATCTTCGGAGTTGTGAGGGTGACGCCTGAATCAATCGTCCAAGTAGCGCCAGAGCCCGAGACGGTGATGTCTCCCTTGTCGCCATCGCTAACGCCTGCCGCTGCCCATGTCCCATCACCACGCCAGAAGGTCGAGGCACTGGCAGAGGTGCCGGAGTTGAGATTAGCGACGGGCAGGTTGCCGGTCACTTCCGTGGCGAGGGAGATGGTTTGACCGAGAAGCGAGACGTTGGCGGAGAGTCGGGCGTCTGCGACGGTGCCGCTGGTGATGTTTGAGCCGTTCAGCGCGGTTAATGCTGTGCCGAGGCCTGAAAATGAATTTGCCTCGATGTCGCCTTGGCTGGCGATTGATCCTGCGGAGGCGTCCAAGATGAACTGAGGCCCATAATTGATCCCGGTGGTCCCATAGTCGCCAAGTCCTAGCGTCGTGCGCATTGCCGATGTCGAGGTGTCGTCCAGCAACGTCCGCGCCGTGCTGGTGAGTGTCGTAAGTGCCGCCGTCCCGGCACCTGTGTAATAAGGCAGGCGGTCTGCCGCGCTGGTGAGTCCAGAGAGGGCGGTGAGGTCGGTGTTCAGCGGCTGGTAGGCGGCGGCGGCGGCGGTCGTGGTGAGGTAGTCGGGAGTCCAGTTTTCCCAGTCGCCGGAGACGGAGTTGTAGCGGAGGAGTTGGTTGGCGAGGAGACTGCTGATCGCCACATCGGAGAGCGCGGCAAGTGTGCTGGAGCCGGAGGCGGAGACCATACCAAGATTGCCCGAACCATCGAAGCCGAAGACTTTGTTGTTTTCGGGCGTGACGGAAACCAGCGTGAAGCCTGCACCCACCGCCTTCTTTTGAAAAACATACTGCCCGGCAGTCTGGGCGCGGACGCTTTGGACGAGCAGGACGAGGGCGATCACGATGGCCCAGGCGGTGAGATGGATGGCGGTGCGGATGGTTTTCATGGAAGACTAGGCGGGAGGCTCACCGCTGTTCAGGGCGATGTGGAAGACGTCACCGGCGCTGTTGACAAGGCGGAGGTAGCCTGCGGAGGTGAAGGTGATCTTTTGGTTCGCGAGTGCCTGCGCGGCCTGGGCGGCGGTCAGGGTCTGGGCGGCATCGAAGCGGACACCGTGATCGTCGAGCCAGGCGAGGGATTCATCGGCGATGGGATCAGGGGCGTCGTCGCCGCTGCGGATGTAGGCGTTGACGAGGGTGACCGGGAATGAGACGCGCTCGACGACGCTGGCGACGGTCCACTCGACTTCGCCGAAGGCATCGAGCTGGGTGAGATCGCCGATGGCAGTGCGGAGGGCAGCGGAATCGACGCTGGAAAACTCGAAGGTGTAGCCGTCTGCCAGCTCGTCAGCGACGGAGCTGGTGAAGACGAAGGGGTCGCCGGTGGGCGTGGCCTTCAGCGTGACGCGGAAGGTCGGGGAGGAGAGCAGGGCGGCGGCTTCTCCGGTGGCGAAGAACTTGACCGTCAGGGTGAGCGCGGCCTGGAGCTTCGCGGCAATCAGCGGCAGGGCATTGCCAGTGATGGCCGAGCGGGCGACGAGGGTGGTGGTATTGAGGAAGACGGTGCCGGTCACGTGGACAGGACCGTGTCAAAATATCCGATTACAAAGCATCCGGCGTCGTGAGGACGTTGGTATGGGTCTCGGTGCCGGTGGTGGTGACGGTGCTCTTGCGGGTGTTCCAGGTCTTGATGTTCCCTGCTCCGCTGCCTGCGGCTCCGTTGCTGCCGACTCCGGTGCCTCCGGCTCCGGCGCTGTGGGTGAGGGTGCCGGTGACTTCGCAGTCGATGAGCTTGACGTTGGCGGCGGCATTGCCACCAGGGCCGCCGGTGCTGCCGGTGCCGGTGGCGGCTCCGCCTGCTCCACCGCTGGCGGTGATGGTGCCGACGCGGAAGCCTTTCAGCAGGATGTCTCCGCCGGTGCCGCCTCCGCCTGCATAGACGCCGCCCACGGCTCCGGTGTCAGTCATTGCTCCGCCGACTCCGCCGGTGGTGGTGACGCTGGTGAGGGTGACGGTCTTATTGCCGAAGAGTCGGACCTTGTAGCCGTTGCCGCCATCGTAGGCGTTCGGGCTCGGATCTTGGCTGCCATTGCCTGCGCTGCCTGCGGTGCCGGTGGCGACGATGGTCATGGTGCTGCTCATCTCGCCACGTCCGATGATGGTGACATCATAGCCGGTGCTCATGGCGGCGGCCAGCGTGAGTGTGCCGTGATCACAGGCTCCGGCGAGGACGAGGGTGCAGTCCTCAGCGAGGGCGAGGATCTCGGCCCAGACGGCATCGAGCGTGGCCCATGGCAAGGCGGGGTGGCCCATGACGGCGGTGCCGTCGTTGCCATTCACGGGGTCACAATAAAAGACGTTTTCGTGGACGGGCTCCAGTCCATCGGCTCCAGGGATGCCCTGAGGGCCACGGATGTCCACGCCTTCAGCGGCGGTGGCGACGAGGCCGGTGGGGCCAACGTAGTAGTTGATGAAGCCGGGCTCGCTGCCTGCTCCGCCGGTCCAGTCGATGAGCTGGAAGACGCGGCGGTCGCCATCGGTATCGGCGGCGAGGACGGGAGACCATCCGGCATCGCCTGCGGCTCCGGGATCTCCCTGAGGTCCACCGGGAGCGCCATCAGCTCCGGTGGCACCTGTGGCTCCGGTGGGGCCGGTTTCGCCTGCGGGGCCTTGAATGCCCTGCACGCCGCGAAAATCCATGGCGTCGGCGAGGGTGGCGGTGAGGCCGGTGGTGGAGATGTAGCCGACGCCTGGCTTGGTGCCGGTGCCGCCGGTCCAGTCGTAGATCTCCATGACTCGGCGGGCGCTATCGGTGGCGGAGCGAATGAGCGGGGACCAGCCGTCGTCGGCGGAGAGTTCGCCGACGGGATCGACGGAGATGGTGATGGTTCGGGCGACGCCGTCCTCATCGAGCGTCACGGCATCGCCTGCCACGAGCATGGCGGCGAGACGGGCGAAGCCTGCATCTTGAGCTGTATCGGGGATGCCATCGGCATCACCGGCGATGGCGGCGGTGACGGTGACGGGGATGGGCGTGGAAAGGTAGGTGACGGAAGAGATCACCCATTCGAGCTGAGCGACGAGGTCGATGCTCTCCGAGGTGCCAAGGGCGGTGCGGAGATCGGCCCCATCGACCACGAAAGAGAAGGACTGGCGGCTGGTGGCTCCGCTGCCGCTGGAGGCTGGGGTGTCATCCGTGATCAGAACGTCACCGCTGGCCGCCTCCTTGATGACGATTCGGGCAGTGGTGGGGTTGAGCGCGCTGATCACACCTGCCGAGCCAAAGGCGCAGACCACGGTGACGGTGCCACGCTGGAGGAGATTCCAGGGAGTGAGGGCGGCCTGGTTGTTTGAGTCAAAGACTTGGTTGCCGCGATCGCGGGCGATGTAAAGAGGGATGGTCATGGCGGAAGTTGTTCTCGGTTCTCTGTTTTCTGTTCTCGGTTAGTCGAGCTTGGTGAATTGGACGCAGGCACCGGCTTTGACGGTGATGGCGGTGTTGGCGAGTTCGGAGGCAAATCGAGCCGTGACGACGCCATCGGCGGAGGGACGGATGAAGCCTTCAATGATGGCGATGTTGCCGGTCGTGAGGCTGGTGGCATTGGCAGACCCGGGGAGGTCGTAGGCTCCGAGACCTTCGTTTGTAGTGCGCGTGGCTGCCGTGAGGGTGTAGTCGCTGCGATAGGCCAGATACGTCGGGGATGCCGGGCCGGTGATGCTGAAGCGGGCTCCGTTTGCAGTCGATGCCGAAGTGTAGGGGATGCTGAAGCGGAAGTGATACCGCGCGCCGCTTTGCACCGGGAATTCGAGATCCGTGATGTCGGCGATGGTGTTGGCTGTGGCGTTGTTATTCACGACATCGGCGTCGATGACGAGGAACTGCGGGGACTTGGCGGCGCTGGCGATGGACTCTTCGGCGGTGCCGCTGGTGGGATCGGTCTCATTGCCGCGCCAGACGCTATTGTGCAGCCGGAAGGTGACGAGCTGGGTGCGCCACCAGGTGGTGGTGTTGGAGGTGCGCCAGGCGAGTTGGGCGTCGAGATCGATGTATTCATTTTCCGACTCGGTGGCGTGGGCGATTTTGAGCAGGGCATTGAGTAGCGTGGTGTTGTAGTTCACGCGGGCCTGATAGCGGCCTGTGCTGGTGTTGCGGACCCAGGTGGAGGCGAGGGCGTGGGCGGCACTGTCCCAGTCTTCGCCTTGCGGTTTCGCCACAAAGCGGAACTCCTCCAGCCCGGTGGGGGTGACGGCGGCTCCTTCGTCGAGGAAGACGAGTTCGATGTTTTCGCCATCGCCTCGGCGGCCTTCGATGAAGGTCTGGGGGGAAAGCATTCCCTCGGAGAGGACGAGGAGCTGGTGTTTGCGGTCGAGGATGAGGAGCATGGGTTGGGAGTTCTCGGTTTATGGTTCTCGGTTCTCTGTTTCAGAGGGCTCGATGAGGGGAGCGCCTTCGGTGTCTAACAGGAAGGGCGGGAGGTTGTCGTCGGTGGGGGAGATGCCGAAGGTGAGGAGGAAGCGCTTGTATTGCTCGCGGGTTTCGGCGCGGGCGCAGGCGGCACCGTAGGCCACCAGAGCCTCGCGGATGTCATGGACGGTGGTGTTTTCAGGGAGGTCGATGAGGACGTGGGCGGCGGTCTTGGAGTAGTGCCAGCGTGTGGTGCCTGGACACTTCCGATCTGGGGCGATCTGCTCGAAGCCGAAGAGGTGCAGGATGTGGGCTGTGTTCGGGGTCATGAGTTCGAGAGGCGGCGGCGGTGGAGTTTCAGGAGGAGCTGGATATGCTCATGGAGGCGCTTGAAGTCGGGGATGAAGATGAGGGTGCAGCTCGTCTTGATTGGCATGGGGTTCTGGCTGGCGACGGGCTCCAGGGCGGCGAAGACGTAGTCGCGGAAGCGGTGGAGATCGGTGAGCAGGACGGGACCGGCGGAGGTGCGGGGGCGGAAGGGCTCGGGCTGTTTCTCGGCCTTCGCAGGCTGGGCGGCGGAGGTGTAGTCACGCACTCCGCCGGGCGGGATGTAGTGCCTGCCGAGCTGGGGGAATAACCAACGGATGTATTCGCGGAGGTGGCTTTGCAGCATGACGCCGTTGCTCTGACGCCATGCGAACGGCTCAGGCTTCGGAGGTCTGGAGCTTCGGCGCATTACGTGAGTTTCGGTTCGGCCTTCGGCACATATTCGTGCGTCAGCGTGTAGAGGTAGATGTCTTTATCGAGGATCTGATCCCACTGGACGCCGGAGAGTTTCCAGCCGGGGGGCCAGTTCCAGGTGAAGCCTGCGGAGGAATACCAGCTTGTGGTTTCGAAGATGTTATCGAGCAGCGGGACGCGGGCGGGAGTGTAGGGGCGGCCTACCTTGTCTGTCGGTGGTGCGGTGAAGCTGAGGAGGCTGTGGGTGACGGCGACCTTACTGGTATCGAGCGTGGAGTCTCGGGCGGTGGACCAGCCGTTATAGACGCCGTTTTCATCGACGAAGGTGGTGCCGACGAGGGAGAGAGAACCGGCCTGCCGTGTCTCGCCATTGACGGTGCCTTTCCATTTGCCCGGCTTCGGGTTGCCATCGTCGAGCGGGATGATGCCGCGATAGCTGGGCGAGACGCGCCAGACGCGATCGGTGACCTGGTCTTTGCTGTCGATGCCGACACACCAGAGCGTGGCGATGTCGGGGTGGACGTTGCCGATGGCGAAGGCGGAGGGGTCGGTCGTCAGCCAAGTCTGCGGGCCTTCGTCCCAGCCTTCCTCGGGTTGCTTGAGGCTGGAGGATTCGAGGCGATGGCCGGGGCGGAGGAGGCCTTCACCGCGAAGGTTGTGCTGGTAGGCATGGCCTGGGATCTCGACGAGGGTCTCGCACTCGACGATGGACATATACGGGTAGCCGGGGAGTGGACCGCCACGGGAAAAGGCATCCTCGCGATCAGTCTGCCAGGAGACGCTGGCAGTGTCGAGCTTACGCGGGGAGGAGGTGATCTTGCGGCCAGTGATCTCGAAGGTCTTGAGCCCGAAGATGGAAAAGTCTGGAATCATGAACCGGAGAGGATGGAGACGATCTGGGGAAGCATCTGGGTGACGATCTGGGCGGCGGCGGCGTTGCTGTCCTGCGGGGTGGCACCTTCGGCGGCGGCGTTCTTTTGGGCGGCGGCGGCGAGGGGGTTGGTGCCTGCGGCGGCGGCTCCGGTGGGGCGGAGGGTGCCGAAGGCATCGGTGACGGTGGAGTCGCGGCGGGCTCGGGAAGCGGTGACACGGTCTTCGGCGCGCTGGCGGGCTTCATCGGCTCCACCTTGGCGGGATTGTGAATAACCTTTGATCTTGCCATCGGGGCCGGTGGGCTTGTCCATGAGGGACTGGCGGGCATCGACGATCTGGGCGGCTTTGTCGGCGGCATCGGCCTCAGTGACTCCGGCGGCGATCAGGCGGTTTTTCTCCTGCTCGATGGCGGCCTGGCGTTCGAGTTCGGCGGTGAGTTCTTTGTTGCCGGTGAGCTTGGCATTGATGAGGGCCATCTCGGCATCGAAGGCGGCGATGGCATCGGCCTGGAGGGCGGCTTTCTCTTGGGCGTCTTTGAGGTCGTCGGCGGCCTCATCGGCGGCGCGCTTCTTTTCATCGGCGATGTCGGCATCGGCGGTGCGGGCTTGTTTGGCGAGGTCGAGGAGTTCGGTGGCGATCTGGAGGCGCTGCTCATCGAAGCCGGGACCGGTGAGGGCGGCAGCCTCGACCTCCAGGCGCATCTGTTCGCGCTTGATCTCGATGAGCTGAAGGTTCGGCGGGAGGATGGAGAGGTAGTCGTCGAAGCGTTTTTGGTTGAGGGCGGCCTCCTGCTCCTGGAGGCGGTTGATCTCGCGGTGGGCTTCGAGGAGGGCTTTGGCGTCGGGGGCGGAGGTGCCGGGGGTGCCGGGTTTTTTCTCGGGCGTGGTGGCGTCTTTTTTGACGATCTCTTTGCCATCGGCATCGAACTGCTTGGCGGGGCCGAAGCGGGCGGCGGCATCAGTGGCGGCGGCTTGATCTTCAGCCTCTTTGTTCGTCTGGGCGACGATGCCGCCGGTGGGGTCGAGGCCGAGGAGCTTGCCAATGCCTTCGCCAACGCCCTGGGTGAGGGAGTTGCGGATGTTGTTCAGCTCGGCGAGGAGCTTGATGGATTCTTTCGTGGCGAAGGCGATGCCTTGGCCGAGGTCGCGGAAGAGGTCGGCGTTTTGCTCCAGGAAAGCCGCCATTTCCTTGGCACCTTGGACACCTTCAGCGAAGAGTCCCTCGGTGAGAAGACCGGCGGCTTTATCCATGGCCGAGGAGAGGGTGGAGAAGGCGACGCCTGCGGTGTCTCCGGCTTCGCCGAGGGTGCCGATCTTGCCGACGAGGAAGTCGTAGAGGGTGCCAGCTTGGCGGGCTTTCTCGATGTCGGCATTGGAGATGCTGAGGACTTTGGCGAGGGTGGAGTCGGCTCCGATGTTGCCGGAGACGATGGAGCGCATTTCCTGGGCGAGCTGCTCGGCGGGGATCTTGGCATTTGCCATGGCATTGGCGAACTTGCCGACGAGGTCGATGTTTTGGGCGACGTCGATGCCGACGGCCTGGGAGCTGCCGAGGGTGGCGAGGAAGCCATCGACGAGGCCGGTGAGGCTGGCGGCGGTGCTGGGCTCCAGGTCCACCATGGCCTGCATGGCGGCGGCGGCTTCACCCTTAGCGGCTTCAGTGCTGAGGCCTTTGAACTGGCGGAGGACTTGGGCGATGGCGGTTTCGCTATCGCCGATGGTTTGGTTAAACTCGAGGCCGCGTTTGACGAGGAGTCCGAAGCCTGCGGCTCCGGCGATGCCTGCGATCTGTCCGCCGAGGCCGGAGAAGGCTTTGCCAAATCCGCCTTGGGATTGGAGGTCGGCGCGGAGCTTCTTGGCTTCGCCTTTGGCTTTGGCGAGCTGCTGCTGGTATTGGGCGATGTCCAGCCGGAGGGAGGCTTCGAGATTGGCGGCCATGAGTTAGAGGGTTTTGGAGAAGCCGGAGTCTTTGGCGGCGCGGTTCAGGTAGGATTCCCAGCGGCGGTCGAGGGCTCCGACCCGCTTATTCATGGCGAAGTCAATGCGACGCTGGATGTCGCGGACGTCGCGGCCATAGGAGACTTGGTTCGTCATCGTGATCTCGATGCGCTGATCAGTGATCTCGACTTTGAGCTTGCCGGGGGCATCGAGCTTACCGACGCCGTAGGGGAGTTTGCTGCCGAGGGCGCGGAGGGGATCTGCCCAGCCGGAGGCGAGAAACCAGACGTGCTCCTGAATCTGGCGGATGTAGGCGGTGAGGGCGGCCTCGGAGGTGACGTAGTAGGTGGCGGCAGCGCGCTGGCGGCGGCGACGGGCTCCTTTGCCGAAGCGGTCATGGAGGGCGCCGCCATCGAAGGGCGCGAGGCTTTTCCCGGTGGCGTCGCGGAGGATGCTGGAGGCGGTGGAGTCGTCCGCCTGCCGATGGTGAAACCAGAAGGCGTCGGCCTGCTGGGTGTCTTTGGCGGCGATGAGGTCGTAGGCAGCGGAGGGGGTGCCGTAGATGCTGCGGATGCCGCTTTCGACGCTGGCTTTGCCCATCTTCTCTGCCTGCCTGCCGGTGGTGCTGCCGGAGTAGGGCGGGGTGATTTTGGCGACTTCGACGAAGAGGAGCCGGGCCTGGTCTTTCATGACGGCGGCGGCGGCTTTCTTGGAGGTGGCGGCAAGCCGGACAATCGCCGTTTCAAAGGGCGCGCTGTTCAGGGTGAGGCCATCGGGGGACATGGGATCGGCGTGGGAGTTGCCCAGGGGGGCGTGTCAAAGGTCGAGGGTGATGGGGGTGGGGGATTGGCGGAGTTCATTGACGCGGAGGAGCATTCTGCCGGAGGTGGAGAGGCGGGGGTCGGGCCAGATGTAGGTTTCGCCTGCGAGGAGTCCGGCGGCGTGGATGAGGGACCAGCCTTCGGTGAGGGAGATTTCCCAGCGCATTTCATGGCGGGTGGTGGTGCCGTGGTAGGCCCGACTCAGGAGGGCGTAGTATTGCGCCTCGGAGACGGGCAGGGCTAGTTTCCCGAGGGGCCTCCTGCGCGTGAGGCTGGACGCATGGGGATGACGGCGTGATGCTGGGTGCGGAGCAAAACGGCGAGGTGGATGGCGGGCCATTCGTCTCCGGCGGGGATGTGCTTCTCGGACCATTCATTGGCGGCACGGAGGAAGGCGGCGGGGCGGCCTCGGAGGTGGTCCCATTGGTTCGGCTGGTGGGCGGCGAGGTAGAGGACGAGCGCGGCTTGCTCGATGAAGAGCATGGGGGAGAGGAGGGTCTCGATGGTGACAGTGCTCCCCTTTTCAGCGAGGCGGGCGGTGAGGAGGGGGAGGGAGTCGAGGCCGGTGGTGGTTTCGTCGTGCTCGATGAGGCGAACGAATAGGCTTTCACGCTGGCGGCTCCAGGGCTGGAGGGGGATGCCTGCCCAGGTGTGGGAGTCGGCGGTGTGCCAGGCTTGCTGGCGGAGCTGGTCGGCGGCGGCTCCGGGGGCGATGTCTTCGGGTGCTAGGGTTGGGTCCATGGGATCGGCGGGGATTTGAAGTGGGCTTCGACGCGTTGCATGACGCGTCCGGTGCTGTTCATGCTGAGGAGGGCTTGGCGGGTGGTGCCTTCTTCTTCGATGAGGAGGAGGGGCTTGGTGCTGAGGAGGGCGCGCTTCAGGTGGGCGCGGCAGTTTAGAGCATCATAGACCTGCACCATGGGGTGGAGGGGATCAGTATCCTCCAGATGCAGGCGGCGTGGATCAGTGGCTGTGGGGGCGCGGCGGGTGAGGTGGTTGGCGGCTTCGAGGTGGGTGGTGAGATCGGCCCGAAGGAGGGCGTAACCCATGGCCGGGAAGGTGTAGAGGTGAGCGCCTGCCGAGCCGGTGATGCGGATGACGGGGATGCCGCAGCCTGCGAGGGCGGCACAAAGGGCGAGGTCGGAGGTGGTGTGGTGCTCGATGCCGAACCAGTCTTTGACGGTGCCTGCGCGATAGATGAGCATCTGGCCTGCGGCGGTGCTGCGGAGGTGATGGGTGATGCCGCGCATCTGCCAGTCCATGAGGCGGTCGTAGTTATGCTGGCCGCGCATCATGACGCAGAGCGGGTGCATGGGCTCTTTGTGATCGAGCGTGCCTTTTTCCCAGAGCGGGGCGCAGTCGAGCGTGAGGTGCTGATACTGCGGGCGAAGGCTGGGGCCGCTGAAGAGAAACTGCGTGTGGAGCTTGGCTCCGGCTTTGCTACTCTGGATGAGGTCGGCTTTGAATTTGAAGCCGAGGGCGATGAGACAGGCGGCGAGCTTGGTGTTGCTGACAGCGACCTGTGCTGCGGGTGCGGGGGACATGAGGGGATCGGCGGGGAGATGGACCGCGCCCCTTCATGCGGGGCGCGGTTGGGAGGTCGGTGGTTAGACCGCGATCTCGGGGTAGTAGGACATCGGGACGGTGACGACTGGCACCTTCTCCGAGGAGGTCTCACGCTTCACTTCCTTCACCATAAGGAGCTTGGCGGCATCGCGGGAGAAGCCGTGGATGGTGACGCCGGAGGCGGCGAACTGGGCGCAGGTGACGGCCTGGCCGGGATAGACGGCGGCGAGGCCAGCGGCGAGGCCGTTGGAGTCGGGGACGATCTCGCCCTTGAGTTCGATGTCGAGGGCCTTCTTGTAGGTCTGCACCTGGACGATCTGGGCATAGGAGCCATTGTTGCCGGTGGCTCCGTTGATGTGGCCTTCCTTCTCCTTGATGTTCACGCGGGGCGTGAAGGAGCAGTCGGTGACGAGGAGGCCGGTGTCGTCGAACTCTTTGAGGTCGTAGCCTGGGAGGGTGCCTTGGGTCTGGAGGGGGTCGAAGGGCATGGGAGTGGGGAGTGGAGGATGTGGAGGAGGCCTAACACTGGATGTGACTCAGGGGGCGACTGCGGCGGCGGTGCCTCGGAGGGCGGCGGCTTTGAAGATACATTTAGTGGTGCTCTTCGCGACGAGGACGGGGCAGGGATACCAGCCGGTGGTGATGTCAGCCGTGGGAGCGATACCACCTGCGGTGCCGCTGAGGGCATAGACGGGGGCGGACATGGAAAGGGTGGCTCCGAGGGTGAGGTCGTCATCCTCCGTGATGTAGATGACGGGCTGGCCGGAGGCGGCGGCACTGGCTGCGATGGCGACGACGCTGGCGGTGGTGGCGGAGGCATTGGCATCGGCGAGCTTCCAGGTGCCTGCGGTGCTGTCGTAGTAGAGGAGCTGGCCGATGGTGATGGCAGCACCGGCAGTGCCGATCTGCTTTTTCGCGTTGGCACCAGGGACGAAGCTGGTGGTGGTGATGCTGAGATCGGCAGCACTGGCGATGCAGGCGGCGAAGACGAGAAGGAGGGCAAGGAGGTTTTTCATGGTCATGGTTCGGCGGATGTCAATCACGCTGGGCGGGAGACGTGGAGGTGCAGGCGCATGGTGAGGGAGTAGAGGACGGAGCGGGAGGCGGAGTCTGGCCGCATGAGGGGGGCCTGCCCCTCGTGGATGACTTTGAGGATGGACCAGCCATCGCGGCGGGTGCTATCAAGCGCGGAGAGCCAGGTCTGGAAGGCATCGGCATCACGGAGACGGGACTCGATGGCGGCCATGATGGCGGAGGCGGTGGTGCGGGTGGTCTGGTTTTCGTTGGCGGCGGCTCCGGCCTCCTCCGACTTCGCCCAGGTGCAGAGGACGGGGTTGAGGGTGATCTCACGGCGGGAGCTGGACTTCACAGACTCCTCTTTGGCGGTGATGATGATGACGGGCCGGGTGGGCTCGGCGATGCCGTCCATGAGTTCCTTGGCGATGGCGGCATCAGCCTTCCCGGTGGCGGTGTCTTCGAGATACTCGCGGAAGAGATCGGCGATGAGTAGATCGATGGTGGTGGTGTCGAGGGTCATAGGGGGGCGGCGGCTTCGATGACCCAGGCGGGGGAGTGGTCGTCAAAGCCGGTGAGGCTGACGAGGTTGTATTTGCGGCCATTGTGCTCGAGGGCATCGAGATCCACAGCGGGCTGGCGGGGGAGGGTGGCGATGCCTGCGCCGGTCTTTTTGGGGACGTGGCAGCGGAGGGTGCGGGTGTGCTCGGTGCCGTATTCGTCGGACTTGGCTTTGTTGTCGCCACTGCTCACGGTGCAGCCTTTGACGAGGTGACGGGTGCTGCCGAAGATGAAGGTGAGGTCGGCGCGGAAGGGGCTGGCGGCCATGCCACGGGCGACGGCGGCGGCGAAGGTGGCGGGGCTCATGAGGGGAGGGACTGGCCGGGGGTGCCGAGGAGGCGGTTGGCGAGGCGGATGAGGGCGATGGCGAGGGTCTGGTTGTTGGCGACGTGGTCGGCTTGAAGGTTGGGCTCGTCACCGGGGATGCTTTGATCGGTGAGGTGGAGGGCGGTGATCTGGATGTCTCTGGTGGCCTCGACGATGCGGAAGCGGCGGAGAGCGGAGTCGGCTTCGGGTGGCGTGGTTTCTTCGAGGACAGTCATGGTGGAAAGGGGGTGTCAAAGAAGAAGCCGCACCCCCCAACCAAAAGGGGTGCGGCTTCGTGCGGTCCATTGACCACACCAACAAACCTGGAGGAAGCCAGGGAAGGGGTTACTTGGGAGAGGGGATGTCAATCGTCCGCGAGAGGTAGGCGATGTGGGTGCTGGTGCCTGCGATGGGGACGATGGTGATGACACGCCAGTCGGCGAGGGCGGCGGTGGTGAGCTGGTCGGCGAGTTTTTCAGGCTCGGCGATGCGGTGCGCGTATTCGGTGGTGGTCTTTGTGAATGGTTTTGCCATAAGTGTGAAAAAGCCCGCTGGGGACACCAGCGGGCTCGGGGTGGGATGTTGCGGCGTTGATTAGCCGAGGAGGGTGGCGACGAAGTCCGACTTCCAGACCTTGGCCTGGTAGAGGCAGGTGAAGTCGAGCATGTTCATGCCGTAGCCTTTGTAGAGGGCGACTTCGAAGACGAGGCCGGTGACATCGTCCACGATGGTCATGCGGTCGGAGGCGGAGTCGCCACCATACGGCATGGCAGGGGGACGCATGACCAGCTCGACGGCGGAGCGATGGAAGCCGAGGTTGGCGGTGTAGGAGTCGCCGATGGTGATCTCGGAGGAGGTGGTGCCTGCGACGCGGAGACCGGGGTTGTTGATGACAATATCGCCGGAGGTGGCGGTGCTGCCGGTTTTGACGACGTATTTGTTCGCCGTGTCGGTGTCCATGGCGATGACGTCGCCAGCTTTGATGCCGGTGGTGTTGACGGTGCCGCCCTCGAAGGAGAGGGTGGTCTGGCCGATGGCTTCGGAGCCGCTGAAGTCGTAGCCGGTGCCTGCGCCCTTGGTGTGGGACTGGACGCCAGCGGAGGCCTTGATGGACATGCCCATGAGGTTGAGCAGTTCACCACGGCGGAGGAGGGCGTCGCTGCCCGCTTCGTTGGCCTTGTAGAGGTTGGCGATCTGGCGGAGCTTGGTGCCTGCGCTGGTGGAGATGATGGTGGAGAGTTCGCCATCTCTCATCGGTGCGCCGTTGTCTTCGAGGATCTGGCGGAGATCAGCGAGGATAGCGATGGTGGAGGCGAAGGGCGTGGTGCCTGCGGTGCCGACGGCGCGGGAGCTGCCTTTGTAGATGACCGTGCCGCAGTGGGCTTCGATGGTGTTGACGATCTTACGGATGGCCTGGACCATCATGTCGTCGATGACTTTCTGGCCTGCGGTGTTGCCGAGCTGGCGGAGAGCCTCGCCGGTGAGAGGGACGCGGACGTTGGCGACCTGGCCGATGGTCATGCTTTCCGTGGTGACGGTCTGATCGTCTGCCGCCGGGATGGTCATCGCGGGGGTGTAGGACGTGTTCAGGGTGGGCTCGGCGGTGACGTGGCTGAGGACGGTGCCGTTGATGGAGACGCCTTCGGAGCCGGAGTTCACGAGGACGGACTGGATGAAGCCGGTGGGCTCACGGGCGATGATGTCTTTGGCGCGGAAGATGTTTTCCGTGAGGGCGGTGAGAGTGAGGGTATTGCTCATGATGTTAGGCGGGGTCTCTGGGTGAGGGTGTCAACGTGGAGGGTTAGGCGGTGAGCTTGCCACCGGACTTCATGAAGGCGCTGCGCTCGGAGTGATCGAGGGCCTCGAACTCGGCGCGGGTGAGGGCTTTTGGGGCGGGCGTGGTGCCGGGAGTGGGGACGGGGGAGCCTGCGCCTGCGGAGCCTGCGGGGCCGTTTTTGATGAGGGCTTCGAGGGCTTCGATCTTGGCGGTGAGGGGCTTGGTGGCGTTCGTCACCAGGCCGTCGAAGTGGGCTTTGGTTTCGGGGTCTTCGAGGTTGAGTTCGAGTTTCTGCGGGGCGGGCTTGTGGGCGGCGCAGGCGGCGACGATCTGGTCTTCGGTTTCGTCACCTTTGAGGGCGACGCCGACGAGGGTGGCGAGGGCGAGGATGGCTTTCATGTTTTTGGGTAGGGAGGGAGCGGTGGGCTTCGAGTCGCTGCGGGTGTCAAACAGGGCGGCGGGGAGCATGGTGAATTTGCTGGCCCACTGAGGCTTGAAGGCGGTGGCTTTGGTGCCTTTGATGAGTTCGTCGGCGAAGCCTGCGTCGATGGCTTCCTGGCCGAAGAACCAGGTGCCCATCTCGGCCTTCATGAGGTCGCGGATCTCGGCTTCGTCTTTTTTGGTGCGCTCGACGTAGATGGCGACGATGCGGTCTTCGAATTGTTTGATGACGGCGGCGGCGGCGGCCATGTCGTCGTGATTGCCTGCGGCTCCGCCGGTGACGCGGTGGATCATGACGCGGCCATGCTCGGCGATTTTGATTTTGCTGGCGGCGAGCATGATGACGGAGGCCATGCTGGCGGCGGTGCCGGTGATGTGGGCGGTGACGGGGATGCCGAGGGACTTGATGGCATCGAAGATGGTGAAGCCGTCTTCGACGGAGCCGCCGGGGCTGTCGATATTCAGGGTGAGGCTCTGGACGCCGGTGAGGGTGCGGAGCTGGGCGACGAAGTCTTTGGCGGTGACGCCCCAGAAGCCGATTTCATCGAAGATGTCGATGGTGGCATTGCCGGAGGCGGAGTTGATGAGCTTGAACCAGGTGGACATACGCCGGGGGGCGGATGTCAAAGGGGGAGGGACTCTATTGACGGGATTGACCGGATTGACGGGTCAATCGTTCGCGGCGAGGTCGGCGGCGATGGTGTCGGGGGTGAGGGTGGCGGCTAGGCCGGACATGGCCTGGAGCTGGATGGGGTCGATGGCGAGGAGGGTGGCGATGGAGGCGGGGATCTTGACGAACTCGGGCTTGATGCCGGTGGCGCGGGCGATGGCGTAGCGGACGTCGTCGAGCTTTTCGTCGATGCGGGCATGGCGGACGCTGAGGCCGCTGCCGCCGGTGCGGCTTTCGACGTAGTCTTCCATGGTGCCTGCATTGGCGCGGAGGCGCTCCATGTCGGCGCGGTGGTCGCGGCCCAGATCGACGCTGGGGTCGGGATCGGTCACGAAGTCGATCTCATTCCAGTCGGCGACGGTGGCGAACTGGGCGAGGGCTCCGCCGGGCATCATGGCATCAGCGATGACCCATTCCCATGTCCACTGGAGGAAGGGGTAGAGGAGGGCGCGGAGGTTTTCGTGGGCGCGGCGGACTTTTTCAATGACGCCTCGGAAGGCAGTGCCGCCGAGGGAGCCCATGCTGAAGATCCACTCCACGGGGTAGCCGAGGCCGAAGACGAAGGGGTTCGTCAGCTCTTCGAGGATCTGCTTGAAGGGGATGGCTTCGCCGCCCTGGAAGAAGTTCATGGTTTCGCCATCGGCGAGTGGGATCATGACGGCACCATCGGCGATCTCCATGAAGCGTTTCCCTGTATCGGTGGCGGGGGTGCCGGTCTTTTCGGCGGCGTGGGCGGCCTGCATGGCGTTCGGCACTTTTCCATCGCGGGTGGTGGTGGCACCTAACAAGGCGGAGCGAATTTTCGCGGCGTGCTTGCGGATGGCTTTGAGGTCGAGGACGTCGAGGAGGTCTTTGTTGGACCGGAAGACGAAGGGGATGCCGTGGTATTGATTGAAGCGGATGTTTTCCTTGAGGTGGAAGACGTTGGCGGCGGGGACGGGGAGCGTCTTGGGATTGCTGCCGAGGGTGGTGTCGTCGGTGATGACGCGGAGGGTGAGGAGCTGGTCGAGGGCGTTGTATTGGAGGCCATCAATCCAGCGGCCTGTTTTGGCGTCGAGGGTGGTGAGTCCGTTGTTGGTGAGCTGATCGCGCAGGAGGGTCTGGAGCTGGAGGCGGCGGCGGGATTTGTCGGCGAGGGTCCAGTCGGCGGTGAGGGGGGTGTTGTCGGCGACCTTTTGAACGAAGGCTTCGCCATCTCCGAGGATGGCGGAGAGCCAGCGGGACTGGAGCTCGAAGAGGGTGCCTTCTTTGCGGAGATCGACGGCGCGGGAGGTGGCCCAGGCTTTGTAGAGGGCGGTGGCGGCAGCGCGGAACTCGGGGTTGGCGGAGATGGACTTGAGGCCGATGCCTTTGCCGATGGCTTCTTTGGGGAGGGCGGTGATGCAGTAGCCGACGACGGGGATTTCTTCCTGGAGAAAGCGGCTGATCTGGACGCGGTCTCGGGACTTTGCCATGCCTTCGAGCTGCTTGGATGACCATGCCTGATAGGTGGGCAGGGTGCGGTAGCTGCCGGTGCTGGCGGGGAGCGCGGCATTGACGATGGGGGCGGCGGGGGCGCGGGATGTGACGCGGCGTGTGGATGCTTTTTTTGCCATGGTCTAACCGAGGATGTCGGCGGGTGTGCCGAGGAATTTAAAGCCGAAGGGTTTGGCGAACTGGGTGGCGGTGGCTCCGTCGATGACGGCTTCGACGTGCTCGATGGCTTTGCGGAGGGCGTGGCGGCGATCTTCGGGCGTGGAGGCGCGGAACTGGGCGGCGTGGGAGTTGCCGCTGAAGGAAGTGCTGGTGATCTCGGCTCCGCTGCGGTCTAGGGCATCAGCCTGGTAGAGTTCGGTGAGCCAGGTGAGCTGGGCGGCATTGCTCGACGGGTGCAGGATGCGGGCCTCGAAGAGGTAGTCATCGGTGAGGTCGGAGATGGAGACGGCGGGCATCGACACCGGGGGGTGTCAAAGGATGCGGGCTCGCAAAGCGGGTGCGTGTTTCTGGTTTGGGGGTGACTATCTGGAAACTTGTTCTGGATAATCACTGTTCAGCAAAATACGAGCGCCTCGCCCTTCTCGGCGGTTGCTTCCATGTCGTCCGCGAGTTCGAGCGCGTTTTGTTTGTCGTGACCGTCGGGCCAGTCCGCCACGAGTTCGCGGAGTCTCGGCGCGACACGCTTGCATTCCTCTGGCGTCATTTCGCCTTCGCAGTCGGAGTGCATGAGCAGCGGCGCGATGCCGTCGGTGATTTTGTGCCACGGTCTTTCCGGTGGCCCGAAGCCCGCCATCTCGCGGAGGTTCATACCGATTTCCGCAGCGAGCCGACACCGGAAGGCGTTGAAGCCGGAGTATGACCACTGCGCGTTTGATTGTCTGAATGCTAGTCCCATAATTTTGCTGAACAAGACGCTGGACCGAAAGTGGCGGGCCGCGTCATTTTTGTTTTCGTGAGTTGCCGACCGCCACTTCGGTCAGCTTTTCGTTAAATGAAGCCGGGGACGAGGCGGGCGATCCAGAGCGCGATGAGGCCGAGCTTGGAGCAGTCGCCATAGTGGTCGTGGGGGACGCGTTTCCACTGGTTGGTGGACTTGTCCTTCATCTGGCCGGTGTGGCCCATGATGAGGGAGGCATCAGCATCGCTCGGGAGGTGGAAGCCGGGGGTGCTGCGGCGGGCGATGCGGGAGCCGTAGAGGTCATCCTTTGCCTGGGTGTCTGAGTAGGTGTAGAGCTTCAGGCCGGGACGGGAGGCGGCGCGGGTTTCGTTGACGGTGCCGTGCTTGGCGTCGCTGCCTTTGGTTGGCCAGTAGAAGCCGCCGGAGGCTTCGCAGATGTCATACTGTGTCTCGGTGAGGTAGCCGGAATCAATGTAGCCGATGCGGGGGACGATGCGCTCATCGGTGCCGGGGATGGTGTAGAGGCGATGGCGGAGGAAGTCGGCGGAGACGAGCTCGCGGGAGCTGAGGAGGGTGCCCCAGTCAATGACGAAGAGTCCGCCTTCGGGAGAGATGGCGGTGACGGTCCAGTGAGTGAGTGCTTCGCCGGGGTCGGCAGTGAGGACGAGGAGCTTGGGCCGGAAGGGCAGGGAGCCGCGCCCGTAGTCGGTGGAGATGCAGGCTCGGACGGTTTCCTCTTTGATGTTATGGGCGAGGTCGGACCAGCAGTTGGCGAGCCATGAGTTTGCGTGGTTTTGATGGTTGCCGAGGAGGTCGGCGGGCTTGATGCGGTTCCAGGCGACATCGCCGAAGGTGAGGGCGGGGGAGTAGAAGGACGGGAGGCGAAAGGATTTGTTTCGCTGGGCGGTGGCGGGGTTGAGGTCGATGGGCTCGACGCGGTCGAGCATGGGGAGGCGGTCTTCTTCGCGGATGGGGTAGGCGCAGGAGGGGCAGATGTAGCGGATGGTTTCGCGGACTTTTTGTTCGACCCAGAGGCCGTGGGAGTCGCGGGAGTCTGGGGACCAGACGAGGCTGCGGTAGTCGCTATCGACTTTCTCGTAGCCGGGGTGTTTGGAGTCGTGGCTTTTATCGGGCCAGTCTTCGAAGGGGAAGAGGTGCTGACATTCGGGACAGGAGACGAGGAAATGAGTTTGTGATCCGGCTTCGTAGCGGGTCCAGAAAGGGTGCGTGACAATGTTTGGGGACGAGCTTTTGTAGCGGAAGGCGTCGGGGCCGAAGGACTTGGCACGCTCGTCGGCGAGGTCCATGGGGTGCGCTTCGGGGCTGTCTTCGTTGGAGTGGTGCTCAAATTTGCAGCACTCGTCTTGAAAAATATCGCGTTCGGAAGTGGAGGCGAGGTTGGCGGGGGAGTTGGTGCCGGTGAGGCGGATGGCTCCGCCGAGCATGTCCATCTCCATATCCGTGAAGTGGTCGGAGTTGGCGGGTTTTCGCTCGGAGAGGATGGGGTTGAGATTGATGAGGGGCTGGAGTTTTTTTCTGGAGACGGCTTTTTGGGCGGTGTCTTTGGTTGGGAAAACGATGAGCTTTGGGGAGGGGACGTTGACCATCCGGTAAACGAGCATCATGAGGAGGCCGAAGGTCTTGAAGACCTGGGTGGCGGAGCAGGTGGTGACGTCGGTGATGCCACGGGCGGGGTCGGCGCATTCGAGGATGTGCTGGGCGAAGCCTTGATGCTGGAGGCTGAAGGGGGCCATGGCTCCATGGACGCGGGCCGGGGACATGGAGCGGGGGATTTGAATATGCCGACTGAGGAACTCGACCACGGCGGGGCGCTGCTCAACCAAGGCGAGGCGCAGGAGATGGGCGCGGCGGTCACTCATGCGGCGAGGGCGGCTGTGGGGCTGGGGTCGATGAAGGACCGAATGGCGGGGTTGAGGCGACGCTGGACCCAGTCGTCGAAGAGGCGATTGATGCGGGCGGGGTTGGCGGGGTCGATCTGGGCGGCGAGGTCGGGGATGAGGGAGCGCCAGAGGTCGGTGAGCTTGCGGACGTCATCGCAGAGGGCGTCATACTCGGAGACGGGGAGGAGGCGGCGGTTTTCGATGTCGGACTGGACGCGTTTTTGACGGGCGGAATGGTAGCTGGCGAGGCACTGGCAGGCGATGCGAGCGAAGCCAGCGGCTGTGATGGAGTCGGCGCGGGCGCAGCGGCGGGCGGCTTCGGAGTTCTCTTTGAACATCTCCCAGGCGGTGCATTCGGCGTGCTCCTCGGGGGTGCGGTCGGAGATGGGTTTGTCGATGGCTGGGGGTGCGGGGAGCGGGCCGGGAGGGACGTCGCCCTCGGCAGGCGGCGGGGGGTTGTCACGGAGGCGGGAGGTGAAGGCGAGGACGGCCTCGGGCGTGGGGGCGACCTTGGGGTCGTGGATCTTTCGCCCCTGGGTGGCAAGCCATGCAATCCACTTGGGGTGGCGCTTTTTCGCGTGGTCCTGAGCGGTCCGCTTCGTCTGGCAATGGGGGAGCACTTCACGCCAGTAGGCGGTGATGAGTTCTCGGTTTTCGTGGTTGGCCATTGCGCGGAAGTGCCCTTTGCGCGTCGCGCAGTGTCAAAGCGCAGACTTTGCGCGGAGGGTTGCGCATTGCCCATTGCGCGAACGCTCTCAAATACGCTTAATTTCTCT
>Ga0181343_1000123_pt1 | contig 35555 bp, 48 predicted proteins | sample Su13VDMLBSD_FD_130110 | JGI IMG/M metagenome (GOLD analysis project Ga0181343, IMG submission 130110) | Freshwater viral communities from Lake Michigan, USA - Su13.VD.MLB.S.D | ecosystem: Environmental > Aquatic > Freshwater > Lake | place: USA: Michigan | collected 2013-07-15
AAGATATTAGACTTTTATAACACCTGTTTTTTGAAGCCTATCAATATCTTCAACAATTGGCGCGGCCGCAAGATAAAGATTAAGATTCATGATTATGATACATGGTCCATGGATTATACTCTTACTTTGATCATTCTTCCTATGCTTAAGCAATTGAAGGAAACTAAGCACGGTTCTCCTCACACTGATCCTGAGGATGTACCAGAACATCTGCGCCCCGATCCAAATCGTATTAAGATGAAAGAAAATGGTGAACTTCAGGAGTGGGAAGTTGATGACACAGTCCATGAACGATGGGACTGGATTCTTGATGAAATCATTTGGGTATTTGAAAAACTAAAAGACGATGATGCTGATCATGTATATGATTCTACTGGCGAAAAATTAGACATGATAGAAACAGAAAAACAAAGCAAAAGAATGAAGAATGCATTGACTCTTTTTGGCAAGTATTATAGGGCACTGTGGGACTAATGAAAAGAAATATTACTTGCGCTACATGTAACAAAGAATATGCATCACTTTTTGAACCTGCGTTAGGACAAGCAATGAATTGTTCGGCATCTGTCTTTGCTGTGGATGAAGGGCGACTATTGATGGGACATTATGGATCAAAACTTGTAGATGGATGTCTATATAAAGTATTGACGGACGAGTTAAAAACTGGTATAGTATGTGATGAATGTATTGGTAAATATCAGGGCACAGATAAACTAGAATTGTTATCTGACAACAACTATTTTGGTGTACAGTTATAAGGAGAATATATGTATAGCATGAATTCTGAAAAGACAATGAACATTCTAGAGACGCAGTTTAAGCAGCGTGCGTTTGATGGAAAGTGGGAACGCATAGTCAAGATTGTTGACTATGATAATAAGTACACTTATCAGTCTGAGACTGGGCAGCGCCACTCTTTGATTCCAACTCGTTGGATCACTGTTGGGGTTTATGATTATCTCATGGAGATTGAAGCATGACTAATAAAGTTAAGTTAATTAAACTTATCAATGGAATGGATATTTTGGGAGAAGCAGGCAAGCATCAAAATGATGAATATGCTCATCTTTTGATTATTAGAAATCCTGTATCTATTATTGTTATGCCTAATAGAAACGATCCTAAGACACCCTCTGTAGGTTTTGCTCCTTTTAATCAATTTTCAGATGACAAAGAAGTTATCTTTGATACGCAGCATGTTCTTTGTATAATGAATCCAATAACGGAATTCATTAATCAGTATAATTCAATGTTCTCTGGTCTTGTTCTTCCAGACAAGCCTTCCATCATCGTTCCTTAATGGAAGAAATTTTAAAGTTATTTAAAGAAACAAGAAAGTGGCGGCCTCGAGGCCGCCGCTTGTGCTATTAGAGAATGCGCTTTACTTGACGCATTGACTGTGTTAGGATTGACTGTTGAACAAAGAAGAAAATTGGAAAAAATATGAAAAATTTTTATACGAATGTCCAAGTGTATGGCTCAAAAATTCTTTATCGCGGTATAGATAATGGTAGGCGCGTAAGACTAAAATTAGATTATAATCCAACTCTATATGTTCCTTCGCAAAAGCCTAGCGGATTCAAAACAATTTCGGGCGATTATGTTCAAGAGATAAAACCAGGAAATATACGCGAGTGTCGTGATTTTGTCAAGCAATACGAGGGCGTTGACAATTTCAAAATCTATGGAATGCAACGTTACGAATATGCTTATATCTCGGACGTATTTGAAAACGATATAGATTGGGATATTGATCATATTAATATCTGCAATATAGACATTGAGGTAGGTTCAGAGAATGGATTTCCTGAGCCTGCTGATGCACGCGAACCAATCACTGCTATTACTATGAAGAATAGTAATGGTAAGTTTGTTGTGTTTGGTTGTGGCAATTTCAATAATACACGCGATGATGTTCAATACTTTAAATGCCGCGATGAAATTGATTTAATCAAGCGATTTATTGATGAATGGACTGGTGACTATCCAGATATCATTACTGGTTGGAACGTTGTACAGTTTGATATTCCCTACATTGTTAATCGTATAACGAAGTTGCTTGGCGAACAAGAGGCAAAGCGCCTTAGTCCATGGAATTTTATCTCGGCCCGCCAAGTACATGTCAGCGTAACAAAGACATATACCGCATATGAATTGAGCGGCATCGCAACTCTAGATTATATTGATATGTACAAGAAATATGCTCCTGAAGGTAAGTCTCAGGAATCATATAAACTTGATAACATTGCTCATGTTGAATTGGGTGAGCGCAAACTTTCATATGACGAATACGGAAGTTTGCATACCTTGTATCGCGATAATTTTCAAAAGTTTATGGAATATAACATTCGTGACGTTGAACTTGTTGAGAAATTAGATGATAAGTTAAAACTGATTGAACTTGCACTTACTCTTGCATATGATTCTAAGACAAATTATAGTGATGTGTTTACACAGGTTCGCATGTGGGATGTCCTCATTTATAATAACTTAAAACAACAAAACATTGTTATTCCTCCTACAATATCGCACAGCAAAGATTCTGCGTACATTGGTGCATATGTAAAAGAACCAAAGCCAGGAATGTACAACTGGATTGCGTCTTTTGACTTAAACTCTCTGTATCCTCATTTGATAATACAATACAATATAAGTCCAGAAACGTTTATAAATCCTGAATCATGGAAAGAGCAGCATTTCGCAGTTCGTAAACAAGGTATTGGTGTTGATAGTCTGTTGTTTAAACAGATTGATACCTCTTCATTAAAGAAAGTTAATTCAACTGTTACTCCTAATGGACATTTTTTCTCTACAGAAAAACAAGGCTTTTTGCCAAAGATGATGGAAACAATGTATAATGATAGATCGGTATATAAAGATAAAGCAATTGAAGCAAAGAAAGAATTGGAGCAAGTAAGTGATCCAAATGAAAGATATGAAATTGAAAAAAGAATTGCAAGATATAACAACTTACAATTAGCAAAGAAAGTGTGTCTAAATTCAGCATATGGTGCTCTAGGTAATGAATTTTTTAGATTTTTTGATATTCGTCAAGCAACTGCTATCACAACCAGCGGCCAGTTGTCAATTCGCTGGATTGAAAAAAAACTAAACGAATATATGAACAAAATTCTAAAAACTGAGGATAAAGATTATGTCATTGCATCTGATACGGATTCAATTTATCTTTCTCTTGATGAATTGGTCAGTGAGACTTATATTAAAGAGAATCCGTCTTACACAACAGCAGGCGTTATATCCTTCATGGATAAAATTTGCAAAATTAAAATTCAATCGTTTATTGACAAAAGTTATTCAGAACTTGCTGAATATACTAATGCCTTCGCACAAAAAATGATTATGAAGCGTGAAGCCCTATCTGATAAAGGTATTTGGACAGCAAAGAAGCGTTATATTCTTCGCGTTCATAACAATGAAGGTGTGCAATATAAAGAACCCAAGATTAAAGTAATGGGGCTTGAAATGATCAAGTCTTCAACTCCGACTGCGTGTCGCATAAAACTTAAAGAGTCTATTGATGTTATATTCAATGGAACAGAAAATGATGTTATTGACTTCATTGACGCATTTCGGGAAGAGTTTAAAACATTACCTATCATGGACATTGCCTTTCCTCGCGGTGTAAATGGTCTAGATAAGTATAAAGGTGCTGGTAATAAAATATATGGTGAAAAGACGCCTATCCATGTTCGCGGATCGTTGATCTATAATCATCTTTTACAAAAGCACAATCTCACTAAGAAATACGAACTAATCAAGGAAGGTGAGAAGATTAAGTATATATATTTGAAAGAGCCTAACACTATTCAAAGTGATATCATTTCCTTTCCTATTTCTATACCAGAAGAGTTTGACATTGCGAAGTATATAGTCTATAATACTCAATATGAAAAGACTTTTGTTGAACCACTAAAACTTATATTGAATAGTATTGGTTGGAAGACGGAGCATGTAAATACTCTATTTGGATAGGAGTCATTATGACTAAATATGCAGAAAGACCTTGGGGAACATGGGAAGTAATTGATGAAGGTCCATGGTATAAAGTAAAGAGACTGATCGTTGAACCTAATAAATCAATCTCTATGCAATATCATAATCATCGTAGCGAAACATGGGCAATTACTCAAGGTCTTGGTGAAGTGATACTTGATGAAAAAAAGTTTAAGGTCAAACGTGGTGATACCTTTGTAGTGCCAATTAAGGCAATACATAAAATCACTAACACATCAAACATTCAACTAATCATAATAGAAGTCCAGTGCGGCACAGTGTGCGAAGAGGACGACATTGTAAGGTTGGGTTAATAAGGAGAAACTTATATGGATATTTTTTCAACTCTAATTAAAGAGACAGGTAATGAGTATGCTTCAATTGCGGAAGATGGTATTGAATCTGGTGACGTTACTGGGCTTATCAATACCGGTAGTTATTCTCTTAATGCTCTTCTTTCTGGATCGCTTTATGGCGGTATTCCTGCCAATAAAGTAACAGCGTTTGCTGGTGAACCATCAACTGGTAAGACATTTTATGCAATCAATATTTGTCGCCAGTTTCTAAAAGATAATCCTGAGGGATTTGTATTCTACTTTGAATCTGAGTCTGCAATATCTAAGTCTATGTTAGCAGATCGTGGTATTGATACTCGTCGTATTGCCATCATGCCAGTTGCAACTATTCAAGAATTTCGCACACAGGCTGTAAAAATACTTGATAAGTATATGGAACAGAAAGAGCGTAAGCCTATGATTTTTGTTCTAGACTCACTCGGTAATCTTTCAACTGAAAAAGAAATGCAAGACATTGCAGACGGTAAGGATACGCGAGATATGACACGCGCACAACTTATTCGTGGCGCATTTCGCGTTCTCACCCTAAAACTAGGTAAGGCTAAGGTTGCTCTGATTGTAACTAATCACGTTTACGATCAAGTTGGTGCATATGTTCCTACCAAGAAAATGGGCGGTGGTTCTGGATTAGAATATGCGGCTTCTACAATTATCTTCCTTTCAAAGAAAAAGGATAAGATGTTAGATGATGATGATGGACGCACCGGCGCAGTCATTACTGCACATACCAAGAAAGCAAGATTAACTATTGAAGACAAGAAAGTTGAAACTTGGCTAAACTATGCTACTGGTCTTGATCCATATTATGGCATTCTTGATCTTGCAGAACAGTTTGGTATCGTTAAAAAGGTTTCTACCAAGTATGAATTTCCTGATGGTAGTAAGCAGTTTGAATCCACAATCAAAAAGAATCCTGAGAAATTTTTCACTAAAGAAATTCTAGACAGAATTGATGACGGATGTAAGAGTGAATTTATTTATGGTGCAGAAATACAGAAGGAAGATGAACAATGATTGGAGTTAATGATTTTAGATTTAGAGATGACCTAACAAAGCCAGAATCTGGTGACACTGTTGCAATAGAAATATTGACAGGACCTTATAAGAATGTTATATTTCGTTATGTTAGAGTTTCTGTGCGCGAAAAAGAAGAAAACGAGGCAGTTCTTCAATATCAATATGAATTGATTGAAATGGGTAATCACACAGAGACACAATTGCGCAAAGATACCAGATTCTCACAACATCTAGGCATTTTACTTAATCATTTAATACTTGAATCATTGGAGACACAACAGTATGCAAATAGAGAAAATGATTCTGAAAAATTTAATGAGGAACGAAACCTATCTTCGTAAAGTTCTTCCATTCATCAAGAATGAGTATTTCACTATTGCAGAAGATCGTGTATTATTCAAAGAGATAAATGACTTTGTTCTAAAATATAACAATCTACCTACATCAGATGCTTTAATAATTGAAGTTGATAATCTCGGTTCTCTCACTGAAGAACAAGCAAAATCAATTATCAAGACAATTGAGGAATTGAACACTGATAAGATTGATACTAACTTAGACTGGCTGGTAGATAATACCGAAAAGTTCTGTCAGGAAAAAGCAATCTATCATGCAATCAGTACTTCAATTGAAATCATGAATAACAAGAATGGCTCTCTCACAAAGGGAGCCATTCCACAACTTCTTTCAGATGCGCTTGCAATATCTTTTGATCCTAATGTTGGTCATGACTATCTTGAAGAGTTTAATGAAAGGTATGAGTACTATCATAGAGTTGAAGAAAAAATTCCATTTGATCTAGAATTTTTCAATAAGATTACTAAGAATGGACTGCCAAAGAAAACTTTAAACGTTGCTCTCGCAGGTACTGGTGTGGGCAAATCTTTGTTCATGTGTCATGTCGCAGCATCTTGTCTAAACATTGGCAAGAATGTTCTGTATATCACTTTAGAATTGGCCGAAGAAGAAGTTGCAAAACGCATTGACGCCAATTTAATGAACATTACGTTTGAAGATTTGCTTGCTCTTCCAAAGGAACTTTATGAACAGAAGGCCAATCGTCTAAAGAAAAAGACAGACGGTAAACTTATCATTAAAGAATATCCAACTGCTGGTGCTTCAACGATCCACTTCAAGTCATTACTGAACGAATTGAATTTGAAGAAGTCATTCAAGCCAGATATTATCTTTATTGACTATCTGAATATCTGTATGTCCGCACGCATCAAACCAGGAGGTGGTGTTAACTCTTACACTTATGTCAAGAGTATTGCAGAAGAACTTCGTGGAATGGCAGTTGAATATAACATTCCACTTGTTACAGCAACACAGACAACGAGACAAGGTTATTCATCTTCTGATATTGAACTAACAGATACTTCTGAATCATTTGGTCTTCCTGCAACAGCCGATTTTATGTTTGCACTCCAGACAAATGAAAATCTGGAAGCCTTGGGACAGATTATTGTCAAACAACTAAAGAACAGATATAACGATCCTACAGTCAATAAAAGATTTGCAATAGGTATTGACAGATCAAAGATGAAATTGTATGATGTTGAACAATCAGCACAAGTAGATATTAGCGATTCTGGACAAGACGAACCTGTATTTGATAAGTCGGAAACAAATACCAGAGATAAATTTAGAAGATTGAAGGTTTGATATGATTGATTCCTTTGAAAAGCAATTAGAAGCAAAAAAATTTGAAATGGCTTCCGATAGAGTAAAGTTTTGTTTGGACTATCTTAAAGAACGCGGATACTTTGTTGTGAAAGAAAAAAATGAAAAGCCTGAAATGAAAAATCCTTTCACTTCTTTTGATCAAAATAGTATTACAACATATAGAGCACATTTGGACGATAATCTTATAGCCGCCAGATTTACTGTGAGTAAACAAGAACTTGATCATGTAAAGAATGTTTCTTATATTAAACAATATGTAGAAGAAAGTCTAGCGCAAGGAATAGCATCAGAGGTCGTAAAAAAATTTACCAAAGATATAGTTCGTGAAGAAGATTGTTTCCGTAACTGTTGCACATATACACTACAACTTAGAATCAGGAGCAACAAGTAATGAAAAAATACAGTGTTGAAGCGACACACATTGCAGATGACTATTTCTGGAATGTGTATGAAAAGCAATCAAATCAGGTTATTCGGACATTTTATTTTGAGGATGATGCCAAGGAAACCGCGAAGTTCATGGAGAAGGGCGGGGCTTTTGACGGCTTTACCCCAGCCTTTATGCTTATTTCGGTTACACTTCCTGGAGAAGACATAAACCAGCGTTTCCGGCGCATATTTTCATGATGGCTAAGTGACTGATTTCGTTTAGATTCCAGAAGTCTAGCAAAATCAGTCACTTAGCCCTGCGACATCCTGTCGCATTTACTTCTTCCAGCATCCTGCTATAATGCTTACATGATGAAAAAGGAGGTTAGCATGTGGTACGTTGATGTCATCCGCGACGGAGAATATATTCACTGTTCCACCCACGATAATCGTGAGGACGCGGTCGGTGCATATAATGACTTCCGCCGCACATACGGTGATGAATATATCGTTACCATATATTCGTATGATGAGGAATAAAATGCTCACAACCAAAGATGTGGAAGCAATGGCCTTTCGTCTGGTCATTCTGATCCTTACCCTGTCTGTAATCTTCATCGCTGCAATGGAAGGCTAATCATGGCTTATATGAACCAAGAGCGTAAGGCAAAGCTTGCTCCCGCAATCAAGAGTATCCTTAAGCGTTACGGCGTCAAAGGTACCATTGCCGTCAGGAATCATATGACGCTGGTCCTCAATATCAAGTCTGGTTCGCTGGACTTTATTAAGGACTATAACGAAACTGTCGGCAGTCAGCCTGGCGGCTTTCGGCTCGGTTCGCCTGCAACGACCTCGCTTGATATCAACCCATATTGGTACAAGGAACATTTCAGCAATAAGGTCATTCGGAAGTTTCTGGATGAAATCCTTGCTGCGATGAATGTCGGCAATCATGACAATTCGGATTCCCAGACGGATTACTTTGACGTTGGTTGGTATGTTGACGTTAACGTAGGCAACTGGAACAAGCCTTACATTCTGGAGAAGTAAAATGGATCGTTATGATGTTATGCGGCTGATTGAGGAAGATGTCCACGCCGATATCTACGGCGACCTTTATGGGCATGGTCGGGTAGCCGAATTGGTCGTGTCTTATATTGAAGGACTTCAAGCTAAGATCAAGGAGCTTGAAACGAAGCTGGATAAGAAATCTTGGGAAGGCTATGTTGATCGGCAGGGTGGTAGTTTTACCGATCAGGAAATGCTAGATCGAAACACTTGGAGATAATGATGAACACTATGGTTACTCTTACCCGTCGTTCACCTTTCTCTGGTAATGTCAATACCATGACATTTAATGTATCTGAGGAAGAGTTTGACAAACGATATGAAATGTGGCAGAATGGTACTCTAATTCAGAATGCATTCCCAATGTTGAATGCGGATGAACGGGAGTTTATCATGACTGGCATCACTTCCCAAGAATGGGACGAAACTTTTGGAGATGAATGATGACTTTCTATACGTTTAATCAGAATAACTCCGGTGGTCACTTTGACGTTGACGAAAACGTTTGTCACCGCGTTATTATTGAAGCACTGAATGTTGAACACGCCATCGCAAGAGCCGAAAATATTGGCATCTACTTTGACGGTGTTGAGAAGGGAATTGATTGCCCATGCTGCGGTGATCGCTGGTGTGAGCCTTGGGACAACGAAGGTACTGATACACCTATGATCTATGGTGAACCAGCATCGGAGTATTATAAGTCTAGCTGGACGATTCCTTCAGTAATTATCCATTATGCAGACGGACGAAAAGAATCTTTCTAAGTCTTGACATTTTGATCTAAATAGACTAATATATAACAATATCCGTGCGTAGCCGAGGGGAGTTCCTGCATAAATACAAGAAAGGAACTTCCTATGATTATATGTAAATATTGTAAAAACGAAAATGTCTCTTCGGCACACATTCGTTGGTGTGTGGAAAATCCGAAAAGAGAAATCAATAGACAAAAAATGTTGGACACAAAACGATCAAATGTCCAAGTTCCTTGGAATAAAGGAATCAAATGGGAAAAAAAGAATAAGTTTTCAAAAGGAATGACAGGTAAAAATCATTCTAACGAAACTAAAAAAATATTGAAACAAAAGGCATTATCTTCAGACCATAGAAGATTGAAACGTAAAGATATAGAATATAATGGCATTCTGTTAGATTCTACATGGGAATTATATCTAGCCCAACGACTTGATGAACAAAACATAAAATGGATTAGACCTAATCCTATAAAATGGATAGATAAAGGCGGAAATATACACAACTACTTTCCTGACTTCTATTTACCTGAATATGATCTATATTTGGATCCTAAAAATCCAATAGCATATAAAGTTCAAAGTGAAAAGATAGAATGTCTAAAAGAACAGTTGACAAATCTACACATTCTATGTAGTATAGAAGAAATAGAAAACTTTACCCCCGTAATGGCCGCGTCTTCTAAACGATAGGTGCATAACTGGAATAATGCAGGTTCAAGTCCTGTCGGGGGTGCCAGTTTAGATAGGTTAAACTTTGGAGAATATGATGACGAATAAGATCATGAATAAGATTGATGCATGGAAGAGCGGTAAAAATCCGTGGGTAACTTTTGAGACAGGGCAGAAGAACATGCCCTATAAGCGTCAAAAGGCTAATGAAGTGTGGGGTGATCCTCGCGCACATTGGGCTGATCCAAAGGGTAAGAAAGAAAAGACAGAATAACAAATAATGCCTGCGTAGCCCAGCGGCAGAGGCAGGGGACTTAAAATCCCCAAAGCGTCAGTTCGAATCTGACCGCAGGTACCATATTGCGCGAGTAGCTTAATGGTGAAGCCGGCCGCTCATAACGGTCTTAGTGGGAGTTCGATTCTCTCCTCGCGCACCAGAGGCAAAAAATGTTGAAGTCCAATTCAACACTCAACGGATGTAGGTGACGATGGGGGATATCGGAACCTTCACTATTTTGGGAGTGGCTGTTGGTACAGGGGAAAGTCTTATAAACTTTTAGCGGCAGATTACCGTTTTCCACAGTGTTCAAATCACTGCACTCCTACCAACACTGCGACAATATAGCACACTTGACGTTCCAGTATAATTGTGTTATATTGTATAAAGAATAAGACGAGGTAACAAATGCTAGAAGTGGCAGAATATGTCTTTGTTGTAACTGAAGAGGTGGGCAATCGCGTCAAGTTCAAGGGAACATTTGATTCTTATGCTGAAGCCCTCACTGAATACTCAAAGCGTATCAAGAATGCGCCAACTGAAAATGTAATTTCTCTGCAAAAAGTAGAAAAATATTTTCAGTCTCTTGACAATCCTGCAAAAAGGTGATATAAATATAAACATGAATACAAAACATTACTTCCAAAATATGAATACGAAATCTGAACGACCATGCTATGGTATTGGTAGTTCATGGGTTCTTGTGAGAATGTAGATACTCTTAGGTCTACATACTAAGTTCAAGAACCCTAGATGAAAGTCTAGGGTTTTTTTATATCCGCTGTTTGACAATTAAATGCAACTTTTTCCGGCTTTAGAGAAACCGGACGCATTGCACCGCGATAGCAATGGCGAGAAGACTTGTGCAAAAGTCTCTCGCACCTTATCTTGGGCACACTGTTAACAAATCAGTCTGGGAAGACTTACGAGGCTATACTAGTTAAATTTAGCCCGTTCGTAGAAAAATCTACAGTGTGCCTTAGATAGAGTTGACAAACAAACAATCCTGATGTAGAATACAAAATGTAAAGTGAATTAAAGTTTGGGGAGTGCAAGTAAGGACTGGCTGGTGCCGTCGGGACGCTGTAAACGTCTTCCTTATAGGCAAGAGGTTCGATTCCGTCCATTCCCCACCAAAAATATTCCCAAGGAGCCTGATTGGTACAGGCACGTGACTGTTAATCACGCCGCTATAGGTTCGAGTCCTATCTTGGGAGCCAAATTTGATGTGTATAGCCAAAGACGAAGGTCGAAGGATATAGTCTGTGTTAAGTCGTAAGCCACGTAAAGGGACTGGTTACCGTAGTGGCGAACGGCGCAGACTTTTAATCTGCTATACAACATCGTGGGTTCGAGTCCCACCCAGTCCTCCAATATGCGCAAGTGAGTCCGAGAAGCGAGGGCCAGAGCTGATAACTCTGTGGTAGAAGGAGCGTTACCTTCCGCTTGCACCAATTATTCAAAAGGGGAGAAGGCGGAATAGGCGCGCTTCGTTCCAAATCCGCAAATAGGAACAAAGCATTTTGCGGATGCTTAAGTTGAGGTTCAAGTCCTCACTTCTCCTCTTTTGTATAAATGGCAATCACGAGGCTCGGTGGTCCAGAAGCGGTCTCCCATATATGTAATGTATATGATGGATAGAACTTACTAGAATGCGTAATGTCGGTACTATGAAACGTCCGATGCACCGATAACAATATGCGGTAGTCTTCTAATTGGACTAGGAAAACAGACTTTCAATCTGTGCAATGAGGGTTCGAGTCCCTTCTACCGCACCATTTTATCCTGCTTTCTAGATACGCAGGAGAGACCTGGGCCAGAGTAACATGAGGAGAACGCTGGTTAATATCGGATTGCTTACCTCTTCAGATCAATGGGCTGAACCGATAAGGTGTATGGAATACAGTTGCTGGAGTGCTATAGAAACGGTGTCCATGGTCTGTTTCTTGTGTGTACCAGTAGTGGGGCTGCGATAAACTAGCCACTATAAAAGACGCGGATGAATAAACGGACCCCTAGCTCAGAGGAAGAGCAACCGCCTCTTAAGCGGTAGGTCGAGATATCGTAATTCTCGGGGTCTACCAAAGTTTTTTTTCAAAAAAGGTAATCTATTTTGAAAAAATAGAAGTCAAAAGCCTATGTCCGAAGAAACAAAAGAAAAGATACGAGAGAAAAGAAAAACTCAAATTCCACCTAATCTAGGAAGAAAGATGAGTGAAGAAACGAAAGAAAAAATTAGACAGTCTATTATCAATAAAAATATGCCTGTGTAGTTCATTGATAGAACCTGCGTCTCATAAGCGCAAGGTAGGTGGTTTGATTCCATCCGCAGGCACCAAACACACAAAGAGAAAGACAATGAAAAATATTTGGATTATATCCGACACACACTTTAATCATGAAAACATTATCAAGTATTGCAATCGTCCATTTGCAAATGCTAAAGAAATGAACGAAGCACTAGTTGAAAACTGGAATAGTGTTGTCAAGGATGATGATATCATTTATCATCTTGGAGACGTTTATTTTGGTAGAGATAGTTCATGGTCGTCAAAATTAAATGGTCGTAAGCGGCTGATTATAGGAAATCATGATAATGTTAAGAATGTTGTTTTGACAAAAATGTTTGAAAAGATCATGATTTGGCGTGCGTTCCCAGAATTTGGTTTGTTTCTAAGTCATATGGCAGTTCATCCGTCTGCTTTTGAGTTAAAAGCATGTCGTAATCTTCATGGGCACACTCACGATGTTGATGTTTCAGATGAAAAAATTACTCTTGACAACGAGACATTTTCCAAGTATTATAATGTATGCGTTGAGAAAACTGGCTACAAGCCAATCAACATTGAGGAATTAAGAATTAAGTAACAATCCGTGTGTAGCGCAGCCTGGTAGCGCATCTGCTTTGGGAGCAGAGGGTCGGGAGTTCGATTCTCTCCACACGGACCAAAATATGCTTCTCTGGCGTAACTGGTGTGCGCGCTCCGCTGAAGACGGAGAGGATGCAGTTCGATTCTGTGGGGAAGCACCATTGGCGCATAGCTCAATCGGTAGAGCGACGGTCTTTGAAACCGTAGGTTGAAGGTTCAAGCCCTTCTGCGCCAGCCAATTTGCGTCAGTATCGGCCTCCGCTACGAACGGAGAGTAACGTAACTGGAAAGGAAGATGTGGGTTCGAGTCCTACCTGACGCTCCATAGCCTAGGATGATCATAGGTACTTATCGTCTCATATAGTGGCCACTGTTAAGACACTAAGTCACAATTCTATGTCATTTGCGCCCAATATCTGTGCGGGCGACTCAACTATATAATATACAGTTTGCGGGTATCGTATAAAGGTATTACGGCGCGTTGCCAACGCTCAGAAGTCGGATCGTTCCCGACTACCCGCTCCATTCAATGCGATCATAGTGCTAGAGGTAACACATCTGGCTTCCAACCAGAAATCGTCGGTTCGATTCCGACTGGTCGCTCCATAAAACAAAGGCGGGATGAGTAATCTGTAAGACCTATGAATCATTGCGGGCGGGGGGTCAGTATCCTCTTGGGCTCATAACTCAAGGAACGTCGTGCAACTCGGCGGCAACGCAACCAAATTCAAATAATGCACCTATACGCATCTGGTGAGGCGACCCGTCTGTCTAACGGGTGAGGAGGGCTCGATTCCCTTTAGGTGCGCCATCATTGGGGATTAGTTCAGTTGGTAGAACGCAGGATTCTGATTCCTGATGTCCGAGGTTCAAGTCCTTGATCCCCAGCCAATCTAAGGATATATCATGGCTCATAAAGCAAGACGTAGGCCATCTTGGAAAAAACGTAAGTCTAAGTATCTTGATAAAAAGAAGAAGGATTTATTTGATCTTCTTGCTTTGGAAATTCGTAGAGAAATTGACAAAGAGATTATAAGAACTTTATTTGCTGTTAAATAATAACGGGGAAGTGCGCCGGAATTGGTTACGGCAGGGTCTGCAAAACCTACGAATGCGAGTTCGAGTCTCGTCTTCCCCTCCATAACAAAAAGGAAAGAAAATGCTAAGAACAATTTATAAATCTTTGATCATGATTTTGTTCTTGACTTCCTTAGCATACGCTGCTAAAATACAAATAATAGATGAGGCAGAGTGGATTGTTCCAAACAATGTCAACAAAGTCCGCTTCATATATACAAGACCAGATGGATCAATAATCATTGATCGTGAAATAAAAACAGTTACAGGCGAAAAGTTCGTGCTGCGAATTGTCAAGGAGTGAAGAGAATGAAGTTTAAGGCTGCTATTGTTTCTTTGGCTATGTTTGCTACTTCTGCATATGCGGGAGAATCATTTTTTTCATTTGATGTTCGGTCCGGACCTTTCATGGTCTATGGTGTAGCGGGCGAAACAAATCCGCGAAATAATCCTGCTTGCTATGCAGAAGTTACTTGGCGCGATGGTTCTAAATTCCAGTTAATTCGCGATCTTGATGACGGCGAACTTTATATCTTTGTAAGGAATAATACATGGAACGTCACTGACGCGCCTGGCATTTATAATGTGCGTATCAATTTTGAAAAGTATGGAAGCATTATTAATGGATTAAATTTTCAGTATAATCTTCTCAATAAAAACACTATTGTTATTCGCAATATAAAGAAGGAAACTTTTTTACCATTATTCTCAAATGGTAATAAGATGATCTTTGTAATGCCCGGTTCAATTCAAAATGCAGAAGTATCACTTGAAGGTTCCACTCGCGCATTAACAGAGATTGCAAATTGTGTCGATAGGTCTACAGGTGTTAATCTTTGGCCTGATGGCAAGCCTAATGGTGAGAATAACAATAGGTTGTTTGACCGTATCTAAATAGAATAATGCTGACATAGCTTTAATTGGTAGAGCAGTCGCCTTGTAAGCGTCAGGTTGGGAGTTCGAGTCTCTCTGTCAGCACCATTATAATGGAGTGCATATCTAGTCGGGGATACTAGCACCGCCTTGAAAGCGGTTGGAGCCTTCGGGCCAGGGGTTCGATTCCGCCATCACTCCGCCATTTTGTAAATGAGGTTAAACATGATTATAAGTACATATAGTCAAAATCGGCGCAAAGCAATTATACATAAAGAAGATAGTGGCTTTGTTGTTAGATTGTATGAAAACAATGTTTTAGTCGATGTTCGTGATCTATCAAATCATAGCATCCACTATGCTGAATCTCTTGCTGAAAACTTCGTAGAATATATTGGTGAATTTTATATCGGCAATGGTAATCGTCAACTGCTTACAGAGTAGGATTTAAAGAAATGGCAAAGTACTGGGGTTATCATTTAATGTTGGATTGCTCTCATTGCAATGAGTATGCAATTCGTGATTATGACACGGTGTATAATTTTACCAAAGAGTTGGTAGAAAAGATTAAGATGGTAGCATATGGTGAACCTCAGATTGTTCATTTTGGTAAAGATGACAAGGCTGGTTTTACTTTGGTGCAACTGATTGAGACTTCGAACATTTGCGCCCATTTCGTAAATGCTGAGAATGTAATCTATCTTGATGTATTTTCTTGCAAAGAGTTTGATCATAATGCTGTTATTGAGACTGTCAAGAAGTATTTCGATGCAATTCATGTAAGAATAAATTACATTACGAGACAGGTATGAAGACCGAGAAAGTCTCTCTTAGAGAGATTATGGAAGATGATAACTCACCTTACATGAAAAACCTTGTAGATAAATTTATGAAACAGTATGGTGATGAACTTGGAAAGATTATCGCAGATAGTAACAAAAGAGTGGATAGCAGAATGGGGCGCGACAGCAATCTTAATCGTAGGCGTAGCACTCGTTGCGTTTAATATCTATCCACTTGGCATCTGGTTTTCTCTAGCAGGTAATCTTGGATGGCTAATTGTTGGGTGGATGTGGCGTAAGTGGTCGCTCTTGACAATTCAGATAATTGTTGCTACAATATATATCGTAGGATTGATCAATTATTATGGAAACTGAAATGACTGCAAGCAACGAAGATTATGCAAAGTTACATGCTGACTATGTGTGGTGCAAGGATATACTTGAACGCATTGCAGAAATTCTAAAGAACGAATCTTTAGAACCTGATGATATTGAAGCAATCAAGTGGCTTGTCGAGCAGGGTTTAAAGTAATAGTTTCGGGGGATGCTCAGGGCAAGCACGAATCCTTTGCAAGGAATCTGAGATCGGTTCGAGTCCGATATCCTCCACCAAGTTTCGGAATCTAAGCGGTGTAAATAGGGAACCCGCTGAATGTTGAACTGCTGGTAAAACCGATAAAATCACCTATGATGTGCAGGACGCAAGATTCCGAATCCTATAAGGGTGGCTACTTAATAAGCTCGCGTGGGTCCACGGTTAGCCCACAACAGTTTCGCCTCGTGCGCCAGATGGGACGGCTGCGCGTTTACACCGCGCCATTGACGGAGTTCGATTCTCTGACGAGGCACCATTATTGCTCTAGTAGCCCAATTGGTAGAGGTGCTTGAAATTATAAATATGTTTATCTCCACTGATAAACATGCCTAATCCAAAAGATCAAGTTAGAAGTTGATCATATAGATGGAAACAAGATCAACAATGTCAGAACAAATCTTAGAGGTTTGTGTCCTAATTGTCATTCATTCACAGATACGTGGAGAAAGAAAAAGCGCGGGTAGCCCAATGGCAGGAGGCAACAGTCTTAGAAACTGTACAGTGTGAGTTCGAGTCTCACCTCGCGCACCATTTTATGTATTATAAGGATACAATATGTCTGAATGTATCATAGAAGTTGAGAAAATTTTTCAATCACCTACTACACCAGTTCATGAAGTGGTGTATCTAGTTAGAATTACTTTACCCGAACAGTCCGTAGAATTTCAAAAAGAATTACTAGAATTCTTAGAGAAGAAATCTAATATCCAATTTAAACAAACAATGCCTATGTAGTCCAACTGGTAGAGGCGTCGGCTTCAAACTCCGAATGTTGGGGGTTCGAGTCCCTCCATAGGCACCATCTTAATGAAAGAAAGTAATCATGAATAAGTACACTGAATCTAAAATCTTCAAGAGGGCTAAGAGTGCGTTTGATATTGCTGCCACAATATCTATCATCTTTTGGATTCCTATCATAGCCATCATTTTTAGCGCACTGTTTATCTGGTAGTTATTTCCTAACTTGGTGTTAATGGTAGCACGCTGTGTTGTGGCCACGGAAGCCTAGGATCGTAACCTAGAGTTAGGACCATTAGTTGCATTGTTGTCGTTTTAGTATAAATAAGTATAAATATCATCTGAAAGGTGACATTTATGCTAAGATTCAAACAATTTCTAGAAGAAAAAGTTCTCTCAATAGGTTTAAATCCTAAACATGAAAAATTTCGTGAAAAGTATCGTGCAGATATGCATGATGTTATTCGCAAATCATATTCTAATGTTGAGGGAGGATATGCCGGATTAAGTCACGGCAGCAAGGAAGAAAGTGATGCAATTCATAATGATATTAGCAATTCAGCGATCAAAGCAATTAGACGAGATGGACGTATCACTGCTGTAAATCTGTACAAAAAATCTCATGGTCGTAAATCAATTGCTATGGGACATGACGGAACAGATCAGGGAAAGAAAGATGTACGCCAGATTATGTCAGATGATAAAAAGAAAGAGCGTTCCTGGGGCGAAGTATCTGGAGCAGTGGAACACATCAGACGTAAAATGGGTTATCCTGTTATTCCTTCCAGTAGAGCAAAAGAACTGACTGGAAAATCAGATGTGAGGGAAATTGATCCAGAAAAATATGAGCGTCAGATTGGAAAAGAAAAACACGTAAAGACTCTCATGGGATACCCAAAAAAAGATTGACTTTCTAAATAAAATGATCTATAATACATGTAAGATAGTGAGAGGCGATGAAAAAGGTAATCATATATTGTCATGGATATAATTCCTCGGCCCAGAGCGACAAGGTAAAGCGTCTGACTGCGGCTGGTGAAGTGTTTGCTTGGGATATCAATATTGATCCTGAAGTATCCTTGAATGATCTTGAACAAAAGATAGATGATCTTCTCATTTCCAAAATGAATGAAGATTTTATGTTGGTATTTGTTGGCACATCTCTTGGCGCTTGGTATGCTTCAAAGTTGGCTGATATTTATGCAGCATATGCCGTTCTAATCAATCCTGCAATAAACCCAAAAACAAGTTTGGCTAAGTATGGAATTGAAGAAAGTGTTTTGAATAACTACCTAAATCCAATTTTCTTTTGCACTGATGATAAGGTTTTCATCGGCACAGAAGATGAGGTTATAGACTTTAGTAATGTAAATTTTGGACCCGCAAATGTTGAATATGTGAAAGCAAAGCATCGCTTCAATGGACCAGAATTCGAAATGGTAGTTGAGTATATAAAAAACTTGAGAGAAGTAAAATGAGAAAGAAGCTTGATCTAGACGAAGTTAGACAGTTCATCATGAACAGTTCCGATACAACATCAATTTATATTGGTGCAGACTCAGAACGTTATCGTGGTAAAGATGATGCATGGTATGCAGACTATACTGTGGCTATTGTCGTTCACATGGATAGTTCACGTGGCTGCAAGATTTTCGGCCAGGTAGACACTGAACGAGATTTTGATAATCGTCATGATCGTCCTGCAATGCGTCTGATGAATGAAGTCTATCGTGCATCGCAGATGTATCTTGATCTAGCGGAAGCAATTGGTGATCGTCACGTTGAGGTGCACTTGGACATTAACCCAGACTTAATGCATGGTTCTTCTTGCGTTGTGCAGCAGGCTATTGGTTATGTTCGTGGTGTATGTAATGTGATACCAATGGTAAAGCCAAATGCATTCGCAGCATCTTATGCGGCAGACAGACTCAAGGAAGTTCTGGACGCAGCATGAAAAATAAACAGTATAATGACGAGATAGAAATAATAGTAGGAATAGGCATCTTCGCTATACTTCTATCCGTCATTAGCATTATGTTCTCAAGATAATAACAATGGAGCGTGGGCAGGCTGGTAATGCAGCGGTTTGCTAAACCGTACAACCCCTAAAGGTTGAATAGGTTCGATTCCTATACGCTCCGCCAAAAAATAACACTTGACATCCTCAAAAGAAATAACTGTAATATATACAACTGAGAAATTGAAACGAACACAAGCCCGGAGATTATATTATGGCTAAGATGCATGAACTTCTCGCAGTTGAATCGGCGGTAACTGCAAACTTCCAGCGCGATCTAGAAGAGACACTAAAGGTACTAGCACGACCAGATCATTTCCAGAAGCAGGTAGCACAAAAGACTTTCTTCGCTGAAGAAGACCAGAGGCTCAACGTTTCTGAAACAAAGGACATTACCACTACAGTTGGTGAGCGTCTAAATTGGTTTTCTGGTGCAGCAGAAAAGTATCTAGATGTTATTATTCAGAAGGACAAGACAAACCAGAAGGCTGTCGCCGACATTGCTCTTGACGATGGTACTGTAGTTGCTGCGGATGTACCAGCAACCACACTTCTGGCACTTGAAACAAAGTTGCAAGACTTGCGGAAGGTTTTCATTGCTGTTCCTACTCTACCTTCGGGTATTATGTGGGAATGGGATGCTGCTGAGAACCTTTGGAAGACAAAGGAACCTGTTGTTACTTTCCAGACTAAGAAGACTGCTAAGGCGGTTGTTCTTTATGAAGCGACCAAGGAGCATCCTGCTCAGGTTAAGGAAGTCTTTGAAGACGTTCCTGTTGCAAAGATTACCAAAGATACCTATAACGGTATGGTAACTTCTGCACAGAAGGCAGAGGTTCTAGGTCGTCTAGATTCTCTCTTGAAGGCTGTTAAGCAGGCACGTCAACGCGCCAACAACGTTGATGCAGACAAGACTAAGATTGGTCCTGCTATTACTAAGTTTCTTCTTGGTGATATCAAGAAGTAAGAGTTTGGGTGGGAAATTTCCCACCCAATATTGGGCGTACCTGAGGGGGTACATAGTTCGTCGTTAAACTCTTAATCAAACTAAAATGCGGAACTACTCCATCTGCAATTGCAGATGTCCGTTTATCGTTTAGCCCAGAAGTTTAACAAACACTATAGGGTTCTTGAGCATATAGACAATTATCTAACAGACGATGGGGGTTCGATTCCCTCATCCCTCTCCACAGATGTATCGCGGTATATCTTTGATGAGGGATTAGGTTAATGGTAAACCGTCTGATTGAAACTTATGTTTATATGTCTAAAAACAAGTGACTAGAGTTCCCATGCTCGTCATGTTGGAACTACCCGAAAGTGATGTCATCTGACAGAGACTGTGAATCTCTAAACCAGACCACGGGGTGTGCAGTCGGATATGCTGCACACCTTTTTCTTTAAAAAATAATACTTGACATCCTCAAAAGAAATAACTATAATATATACAACTGAGAAATTCAGTTAGCAACCCACTAGAGAAAAAAACATGAAGACTAGTACAATCGTTGGTATTGCTGTTGCGGGATTTGTTGTTCTATCAGCAGTTGGTGGTGGATCATCAGGAGATTACTAAATATGACAATGCATCGTAAGCATTTAGGGGCGATGCTTCGGTCTCCAAAACCGAGGAGTGGGGTTCGAGTCCTCAACGATGTGCCATCATGATTCCAATTCTTGATACAATATGGACAAGACGAAAGAAAATAGCCGATGAAAGGCTAAAAGTATGTAAGTCTTGCCCAGAATTTAATGTTGAAACAACCAAGTGTTATAAGTGTGGTTGTTTCATGTCTTACAAAGCATTTCTTCCATACGTTTCATGTCCTTTACAAAAATGGGATGCTATAAATATAGAAGAAGATAAGGAGTCACAATAATGGCGTCAGATGAATTGATTAATAAGACAAAAAAATGTCTAGCAAATACTTTTGTTATGTATATGAAAACACATGGATATCATTGGAACGTTATTGGATCTGATTTTCCTCAGTTACACGGTTTCTTTGGCAGTCTATATGAAGAACTTCATGGTGCGGTTGATGATATTGCAGAACAAATTCGTTCTATAAATTCTTTTCCTCAAGGCACTCTAGCGCGTATGATCCAGCTTGCAGATATTAAGGAAGACGAAAAGATTCCTCCTGCTGCTAAGATGGTAACCAATCTCATTGATGCAAATGATTCTGTTATGAAATGTGTAACAGAAGCATATACTATGGCGGAAAACGAAAACGAATTTGCACTTTCTAACTTCCTTCAAGATCGTCTCACAGCCCACTCCAAGCACCGCTGGATGCTCAAGGCCACGGCGGGACAGAAAGTCTAAAGTTTCATATGATCTATATCAAAGCCGCCTTCGGGCGGCTTTTTTTATGTTTGATAAATATAAGAAAAATAGGACACTATCGTAAATGGCATCAACAGGTCAAGCCGCTTGGACTAAGTACTATCAAGGTAAGGGTGATATACAAACTGTCATGAAGAAAGACAGTGCTATGTATGATGCCGAAAATGGAACTAAAAAGATAGCAAATGTTCCTGCTGGTACTCCTGTCACATATTTTGCCACTAAAAAGTATGAATCTAAAGCTCTTATAGAATGTACGATCAACAGAAAGAAGTTGAGCGGACGAGTAATCTTTGACAACATAGTCAAACCAAATGTCAAGTCATCTGGTGCCGCCTCATTGAAACCTCAAGCATTCAATGTTGGTGAAACCAAATACTCTTTCTCAACATATAAGACCACAGTTTTAACATCTATAAGCGAAAGAAAAGACTTATCTGGACCTGTCAGATCGTATCTGGAGGCTTTGTTCAAACACTATTCTGGAACAAACTCATCTACACAAGCTGTGACAAAGATATACAAAGGTGCGAGCGATAGCCTACCACTAAACGACATCAACAAAGATTTTGGTGAAGTTCTAGGACCCGTAGCTATACTACAACTAGGACTTTTAAGAAGTAAGAACATATTATTGTCTAGAAACTCAGCCAAGATTTATGTGCCTTCTAGACCAAACGAACCTTTGATGGACTATGCTCTCATCGACGGAGAAACACAGTACACCATATCTGCTAAGAGCGGTTCAATCACAAACACAAACGTTGTCAAGCCTGCTGACGTCATATCTCTGTTATCTAAAAATCCTAAGAAGCTGAGAAAGTGGTCTACAACAAACGAGTTTCAGCTATTGCAAATATTGGCCAATAACAATGCATTGACTGGTCCAATCAAAGCTGTCGCCAAGTTTAATCCAAAAATGTTGAGTGAGAACGCAGCCAACAGTGTCACCAGAGATTCTTATGATGAGAAGGCTTTCGCCGCAATCTTCTCAAACAATGCATACCTAAAGTTGAAAAAGAAACCAACCGTCAATGAGATCATGTATGAGTGTGAGAAGATTATACAATCACAAACGAAAGACGGCACATTCAACATGACAGATATATTCTCAGATGCTATTGAGAATCAGGTGATCTACGTAAAGTTTTCTATAGATGCTAGAACTGGTCTAGCAGACTGGGATGTAATATCATCCGAAGATATCAGAAAAGTTAAATCTGGTGCACCAGTCTATCTGCGTTCAAAGAATGGTTATACAAGAGCTACAGACAAAATGGGCATACAAGTATGATATCTCTATCACAATACATCACCGAATCAAAAGAAGGTAAGAACGTACACCTTGAGCATATTGAAGATGAGCCACTGAATCGTGGTGTAGAAGGCACTCACAGCGCTATCAATTTTCTTTTATCGCTTAGAGACATGCTTGCGGGGCACACTGGCAAACCTAGAGTTAATCTAACAACAAAATGGGACGGTGCACCTGCCATCTTTGCGGGCATTAATCCAGAGAACGGCAAGTTCTTTGTTGGAACAAAAGGTATATTTGCTAAGAATGCAAAGTTGAATTATACTGATGCAGATATTAATGCTAATCATCCATCAGAAGGTCTAAACAAGAAACTCAAAATTGCTTTGCGTTATCTAAAGCAACTTGGTATTACAAATGTCATTCAAGGTGACATGATGTTCACTAAAGAAGATTTGAAGCGCGAGACAATTGATGGTGTAGATTATATCACATTTCAACCTAATACAATTATATATGCAGTGCCTGTGGATTCGGGTCTAGCAAAACAAATTCTAAGTGCGCAGATGGGTATTGTCTGGCATACATCATATGTTGGTGATGCATTAGAAGATATGAAAGCATCGTTTGGTGTAGATATTGGTAGATTGAAACAGACAAAAGATGTATGGTTTAGAGACGCTTCATTCGTTGATGCATCTGGTACGGCTACATTTACAGATAGTGAAACTAAAACTTTAAATACAATCCTAACACAAACTGGCAACCTATTCAGAACAATATCAGCCAGAACTCTAAACGAGATTGCTACAAATGAGACATATCGTTTGCAAATCAAGACTTGGAATAATTCTAAAGTTAGAGAAGGTCAAGCGATAACAAACACTTCTGCTCATGTCCAAGGATTGATTCTTTCAATAGAAGAAAAGTTAAACAAGTCTATAGCAGAAGCAAAGAAAGAAGATACCAGACTGAAGCGCCAGAAAGAAAAAACGTTAATTCTGAATTGGTATAAACAAAATAAGAATGAACTAAAGAAGATATTTGATCTACAAAACTTGCTAGTTGAAGCAAAAAATATGATTGTTCGTAAATTAGAACAAGTTCAAGGCGTGACAAATACATTTATGAAAACCGATAATGGATATAAAGTCACAGCACCGGAAGGTTTTGTAGCAATTGATGTGTTGCAAGGTAACGCAGTTAAATTAATTGATAGACTAACCTTTAGCTTCAATAACTTTACAGCGACTAAGAATTGGAGTAAATAGTGAATATTGAAATTCCTAAAATTGGGATGACATTTTCTAGGTTACTGATGCCTCAAATAAAGGACAGAAAGTCTTTCTTAAAAACATTGGATAATCAGAATATAAAATATGATAACATCATAGTAAATCCAGAGGGCATGAAAGCCACACAGTCTGAATTTGATTTGGATAAAGTCAGACTTATGATGAGTGAACCTTTAAGAGAAGATTCTGGAATAATTATATCAAATGATAATTATATTTTAGATGGTCATCATAGATGGATCGTATATTTTAATTTAAAAAGAAAAATGAAAGTTATAAAAGTAGATTTACCCATACTAGAATTGATGAGGATTGCGAAAGAACAGAAAAACATAGATTATAAGCCAGTAGTTGAATGTGTCATAAATGTGATAAAATCATCTCTAGCAACCAGAAAGTATAAATAGTTCATAAGATTTTCGCAATCCTTATAGAGAAAAGTTGATGGTTGAACAAAGAAAACCTGGCGTTGCTTTCTATGGTAAAGTTCGTTACGCAACTCTGGGACATAAAAAAGCAATAGATACAGCAAAAAGTGTCGCAGATAGAGTTGGCGGACGTCTTCATATCGGTCTGTCGGGCACATCTGATACACTAACACCATCTCAAAAAAAATCACATGCAGAAGCAGTGTTTCAGCATCCGGTTGAATCTGGATCTGATCATACCAAGAACCTATTCAATTATCTCTCTCATTTAAATAAGCACCATGACGAAATTCATCTTGTAGCCGGCTCGGATCGTGCACCTGAATATGAGCGCACGTTGTCACAATGGAATGGCAAAGCAGATAAAAGTGGTAAAGTAGCATTCAATTTCAAGAAATGGAAAGTTCATGAAGTTGCAGGTAAAAGAGAAGATAGTGATAAACATCCAACAAAAATGAGTCGTGATGAATTAGAAAAGTCAGCATCGGCCACTAAAGTTATTGGTCTTGCAAAAAGCGGTGACTACGAAGGCTTTAAAGCCTATCATCCAGATGCACCAGAAAAACACGTTAAGCGTGTATATAATCAAATCAGAGCAGGATCACAACTGAAAGAACATGCAGACATTGGTGAACTGAATCATGAAAAGTTTGGTCCAATGCTTGATACATTTACACAATTTGCAGCTAAGAAACTAGGCATCAAATCAATGCCAGTCATGGAACTATCTAAAGACGATCTTGGTACATCGTTTGGTGGTTATAATCCAGCAACAAAGAGTATTGTGATTTCAACTAAGAACAGACATCCTATGGATGTTTATCGTACAGTTGCGCATGAATTGGTACATCATAAGCAGAATGAAGATGGTAGACTTGGTAATGATATCAAGCAAGAAGGTGCAACTGGTAGCGAATGGGAAAACGAAGCAAACGCACATGCTGGTATGATCATGCGTTGGTTTGCTAAGAAGAATCCAGACGCATTCAAGACCGGTCATATTGTTGAAGCAGTTCGCGCATCAACCTTGCAAAAAAATAAACCAGAGCCATATCAACCGTCGGCATCTGAACAAGAGCAGGCAAAGCGTTTGGGTATAAAGCACGTAGGAGATGGCATGTTTGGTATAAGTGCAACACATCTTAGTAAAGGTGGTCAATTATTCATGAATAAATTAGAAGAAGCCCGCAAGATGAAAAATGATCCTTGCTGGAAAGGCTATCAGATGATCGGTAAGAAAAATAAAAACGGCAAAGAAGTACCTAATTGTGTACCTGTAGATGAAGCATTTGCAACTTTTGCCGAAGAAAATAAACCCTCAGATCGTGAATGGGGTACGGATAGTCTAACTCGCACTTATAAAGAAGGCACACCAGGACAAACAACACCTGCAAATCCTCTTTCAGAAAAGAAAAAGAAACTTAAGAAAGAAGATACTGCACCCGCTCTAGGCTATGAATTTGGTAATAATGGTATTGGTCCAACATTTGGTGTAGTTCGCTCACCGAATGGTCTTGGTACTGGTTACTCTATGCCAATGACAAGCATGGCAGAATCTGTACAGAAATGGGCAGCAAAGCCATCAACTATTGAAAGATTTACTAAGCGTTATGGTAATCTTGCTGAACAAAAAATATATGATGCAGCATTAAAATTAAATGAAATGGATTTCAAGCCAAGATCATTTACTTCAATTCGCGAAGCATGGGAAGCACTCGGCGGTCGTGATATGGGAACTGTTGCAAAGCAGAGTAAAGAGGAACTAAATGAACGCGGTGCAGATTCAAAAGGTCTTTATAGATCAACAGAAAGTGGTGCAGGTCTAACAGCAAAAGGTGCAAAACATTTCGGTGTTAAGACAGCCGTTACAACACCACCTTCTAAACTAAAACCTGGATCAAAAGCCACTAAAAGACGCAAATCATTCTGCGCTAGAATGGGCGGAATGAAGGGTCCGATGAAAGATGAAAAAGGCAGACCAACACGTAAAGCCATGTCGCTTAGACGTTGGAATTGCGAAGAATAGTTTTCAAATAAATATAAGTAACAAACTCTAAAAGGATAATAACAATGTTTAATAAGAATGACCCACTAATTAGTTCAGTACAAAAAGTAATGGAAGAAAATGCTCGCCGTCGCGACATTGAACAGAAACTTTGTGAAGAACTTGGTATCTATTCACGTAAACAACTTCCACATGAACATCAAGTAAACTATGATGCATTGCTTGAGCAGCGCATTAATGAAGCTCTGCATCCAAATCAGCAAAAGTTAGATGTTCATGAGCCAGAAAAAGATAAGTTGACAGCACAAGATTTTAAAATGCTTCGTGCTGGTAAAAAGAATATGAAGGAAGCAGAACTTGCAGCACCTGAGACCGGTTCAAAAGGTCCTTCAGGATCCAGATCAGTAAAGAAGTCAATAATTGTCAAGGAAGAAGGTGAAGAGACTCGCGAGGGTGGTGCAGTAGTTGACACTAAGACAAACAAACCAGTAGTTTCATCAACAGCATCACAAGCTTCAGGCACAGGTCCATCGCAGGCTGAACGTTCTGCTTTGACAAATAAAATTAAGCAGATGAAAGAAGCTATGCTCGCTGGTGCTGAAACCGGTCCTCGCAAGACGCCCGGTTCTAATCAAATGGCTGAGGAAACACAGCTTGATGAAAAGGCAGTATCAAAAGCCCAGCATCGTTTCTTCGGACTAGTTAGAGCCATTCAGAAGGGTAAGGCCGAAGGTAGTGAGAAGGCTGAAAAAGCAGCAAAAAAAATGTCCGTGAAGTCTGTTAGAGATTATGCAAAGACTAAAGAAAAAGGTCTTCCAGAAAAAAAGAAAGAGATGAAAGAGTCTATAACTCTTAATGATGTAATGGAAGAAATTAAAAGAAAACTTGGCGATAAAAAGATGAAGGAATTAGACGAAGTTGAAGGTTTTGATGCAGATAAACATATTCACCGCCTGCCGCTTCCAGGAGCAGGCGGTGCAGCAACACCTGAAAAACCTATTGCGCCAGCAAGCGGTAGCGGAAGAGCGCAGGGTAGAGAAGGACCACCTGAACCCGCTCGCGCAGCAGCTCCTAAGCCAGCTGCAACTGAAACACCTAATAAGGGCGGTCCGATGTCTCCTGCCGAAAGAGACGGGACAGATAGGGCCCCCCCGCAAACAAATCAACCGCCTGAAACTGTAGCAACTAAGGCTGATCGTGATGCATTTAGAGCAAGAACAGGTTCTACTGTTGACTCATCAACAGGACAAGTGCAAGCAAATCAACCGCCTGAAACTGTAGCAACTAAGGCTGATCGTGATGCATTTAGAGCAAGAACAGGTTCTACTGTTGGCGCGCCACCAGCAGCAACACCTGAAAAACCTATTGCGCCAGCAAGCGGTAGCGGAAGAGCGCAGGGTAGAGAAGGACCACCTGAACCCGCTCGCGCAGCAGCTCCTAAGCCAGCTGCACCAACACCTCCTTCAAGACCAACAAGTGGTCCTGCGGCTAGACAACAAACGTCTGCTAGACCACAGGCAACTGCACCATCTGCGCCCACACCACCAGACTACTCATCATCTGACGATTGGGGTGGTAGATCATCATCATCATTCTTTGCACAAGATCGCGCAAGACAGCAAGCAGGCAAAGTATCAGGTCCATACAATCCTATGAACCGTGCTCCTAAACCGGCCGCGCGCGCAGGACTTCGTGAAAGTCTTGAAACAACAATCAAGAATATAATAAAGGGCTAATAATGTCTAATAAAGTATCACTAGAGCAAACTGTACGCGGTTTGCTCTCGGAACAAAAAGCGGTTCCAGAAAAACTAAAAATTGATATTGGTGGTAGTAAACATGATCCCACTAGTCCTAATAAGTCTCATATAGAAGAAGATGAACAAATTGATGAAGTTATGGGTACCGCTACAGCATTTGGCGGCAAACATAATCCAAGAAAATCTATGGCAAAAAATAGTTTAGCAGGCAAAAAGTTGATGCAAAGAACATCACTTCAGAGATCGGGCAATCAAAAAAGATCGCCAGGAATTTATGAAGAAATGAACAAGAAAGTTCTAAAAAAAGTTATGGAAAAAAAATCAGAAATTGCTCTGGGTAAAACTGCTACAGGCAAGTCAAGTGAAACAATTGACACTAAGCCGCAACAATTACCAGTTTCAGGTTATTAATAAATAAATTAAAATAGGAGATTTAAAAAATGCTTTGGAAAAATATAGACTATCCATCAAGTAACGGTAAGCCTTTGTATGCAAATACTACAAATGCTTCGTCTAATTCCGTAATTAACGGAACTAAGGCAAATACAGATAAGTATTATGGTATCGTAGCTGGCGTATCACCAACAGAAACACTAGAATCAACGAGTGCTGCTAATCATCCTGCTCATGCTGGTTGGGTTAGTTTGAAACTCGGAACAGGACCTTTTATAGGTATTCTTGCAACGGACGCATCAGGCATCAATGCAAGTGGATTTCTGAGAATTACAGATATATCAGCACATGGCCAGGGAACTGGTGCTAATATTTCTTATACAACTGCAAATGCACAAAACACTCTACAAACTTATTCATCAAATGCACAATTGAATACATTTGGTTCGTTTACAGTTGTAAGTGGTGGCTCAGGTTATTCAAATTCTGCTGCTATCACAATTGGACCAACAGGCACTTCAATTTCAAACGGAACTATTACAGCAGTTCTAGGTGGTCGTGCAGGTAGATTCGTAGCAGAAACATTGGTAGCAATGGGTTCAATTACTCTTGACGATCCACGCGATAACGTTTGGTTCTCAGGTATTTAATTATGAAGAGATTTAAATCATTTATTAAAGAAGAAACAATGCCTTACGCCAACGTAAAAAGTGGCGTAATGGACATTAATGATTCAGATGTTCGTGATCAAGTTAATCAATTACTAGCAGGTGTAACAGCACGAAAGTTTGTTACACCTTACATTGCAATGGAAAGAGTAGCAAAGACTCTCGCTAACTTTCACATTTATGTTCCAAATCAAGGAATTCTTGAAGGAGATTCAGGTTCAGTTGTTTGGCCAATCAATCAATTTGGTGGCAAACTCGGCATGACAAATGATGCTGAAGTTGTAGTTGCACCTTCTTCTCAGTACTCAGTTTTCTTTGAATATCGCATGTCAGATTGTGGTATGTTCATGGTATTCTGTGAAGTTGTAGATCAAGATGAACTAGAAGAAATCATGAACGATCTTGAAGCAGAATTAAATGGCGAAAGTGAAGACGAAGAAGAACTGGACGAAGGTTATGTTTCTTATCGTGTTGTAAAAAAGAGCGATGGAAAAAGTACCTATGATAAGTTCGGCGACACTAAGTCTGGTACAGTTACGATAGGTGATAAGAAGCGTGCTGCAAAAGATAATGAATCAGATAAGAAAGAAGATTCAAAAAGAACATCAGCAGCAGAAAAGAAAGCAAGATTTGAAGAAGAGTCTGGATATTACTACGGTAAGCAACCAGTTTCTGAATTGAAAATGTCCGATGAACAGCAGATGGATGAAGTTTCAAAGGGAACTCTCGCTTCGTATATCAAGAAAGCATCACATGATGTAGCAACTAAGTCAGCACAGGTTCGTGGTCATGCTATGAAGTCAAAAGAAGCTGTTGATAAGCAAGATATCACAACTGCAAGAAAAGAAGATGAACGCTCAAATAAAGCATTCAAGAAATCTTGGAAGCGTCGTGAGGGTATCGCAAAGGCTGCTGACAAACTAGCTAAAGAAGAAACTCAACTAGACGAGATTTCAGATAAGCTAAAGGCTCGTTATGTTAAAAAGGCTGAAAAAGATAAGGCTCATGCAGAACGACAAGCAGCGCATTCTGAATATACAGCATCACATGCTCAACCAGAAAGAAAAGCTGCTTGGAAAAAAGAAGCTGAATGGTTAAAAGGCATTGCTGCTAAGAGAGCAAAAGGTATAGAACGCGCTAAAAAATAATGATTGATAATTTACATGATGATAACTTTATGATCTATGCAATGAAGGCCTATGACAGTCCAAATTGCATACAGTCTGAATTTGAAGAAGACTTGAAAAGATTAAAGTATGTCAAGAGATTGATAAAGAGATATAGGATTACGGGTGAGTTGAGAGAAAGACTCATCCTTAACCACATAACAATACTTGGAAATGTATTTGGAGTTGAATCTTGTGTTAGAATGTTATTCTATAAACTAGACAGAGATGACTTTGATATACTTAAGACGTTTCTTCTTTTCCTCAACTACATGCCTCAAATAGTAACTGGAATAAGAGGTAACAACATAAATTCATCTGATATATCAGTTGATTTATTTGTAGCCAAAAGACTAAGAAATATATAAAACTATTCATATCATTGAGTACATAGCAGTTATACCACATTGTCAATAGCGAGTCAAGAGCAAAATGAAGTTAGTTAGAAAAAAAGTTCAAGAAGATGCTTCTGCTAATAATGTCGGTAGTGGCAATGTAGCAGGTCTTGGTGTTGGTCCTAAAGGTGAACCTGGTATAAGTATGCCAGCCAGAAAAAAATATAAAAAGCGTAATCAGGAAGATATTCAATCAAGAGAGACTGAATTATCTTTATTCCGTCGTAAAACACCTATGATGGAAGAAACACGTATGGGTAAATTTGCTGGTCATGATACATTCATTGTGCCATCTGATATGTTTCACAAAGCAAGATTTGAAAAGAAAAAGGGCAAACACTGGAAAAAATACATCGGCGAAGATGATCATGGCAATGCGATCCGAGCTTATGATCGCAAACACAAAGGCAAAAAGCCTATCATTCTTCAAGATGAAAAGACTGGTGCTATGTGTTATGCACGATATGGGAGAAGATAATGATTACTAAAGAAATACTTAAACGAATTGCTCCTGCATCTAAAGATAAAATTATCACAGACTTAGAAAAATATTTTGATAAGTGGTTATCTGTCAGCACTATCAACACCTATCTGCGCGTATGTCATTTTATTGCACAGTGCGCGCACGAGTCGGATCAATTTAAGACACTAGAAGAATATGCTTCTGGTGCAGCATATGAAGGTCGCAAAGATTTAGGTAACACACAGCCAGGTGATGGTAGAAGATTTAAAGGTCGCGGCATTATTCAACTAACAGGCCGTGCAAATTATGCTGAATGTTCGCGTGATTTAGGAATTGATCTAGTAGGTAATCCTGAATTAGGAGAAGACCCAGAAATATCTGTTCGTACTGCAATTTGGTTTTGGGAAAAACGCAAAATAAACAGATTAGCCGACAATGATGATATATTTGGTGTTTCAAAGACAATCAATGGTATAAACAGAAGAACGGGTCTTCCAAATGGATATGAAGACCGAAAAGATAAACTTGCTCGCGCTAAGAGAGCATTAGAAGATTTTGATTTTGATGACTTTGGAAAAAAGCCTGAAGAAATAAAGACAGATCCATTGAACATTGTTGTAGCAAAACGAGGTGATAAGTCAGATTATGTAAAAGACTTGCAACAAATGCTAATCAACAAAGGTATCAAAGTTGTTGCTGATGGTGATTTTGGACCAAAAACCGAAGATGCTGTTAAAGAGTTTCAGAGATGGGTAAAATTATCTGCAACTGGACAAATTGATACTAACACACTAAATGAGTTGATGAAGTCATGAACGAAGAAGAACACTGGTTAAAAACATACTGGCGACCTGTTATGGCATGGTCATATGCAGCCGTATGTCTTTTTGACTTTTTAATTGCTCCTATTATGGTAATGTCATTTAATTATTTGGTAAAGGGCGAATATGTACAATGGGATCCTATCACACTAAAAGAATCTGGATTCTATCATATGTCTATGATGGCAATAATTGGTGTTGCTGCATGGACAAGAGGCATGGAAAAAATAAAAAAAATAAATTCCGAAGAGGGAGATAAGTAATGTTTGCTCTATTATCGCCACTGATTGGCATTTTTGGCAGCTTGTTACCTAATATTGTGCGAATTTTTGAACGCAAGCAGGAGATGCAGCATGAAATTGAACTCACAAGAATTAAACTTGATGCGGCTAAAGAAAACGCAAAACTTGAACTTGATACTGCGAATGTTAAGGCTGACGTTGACGAGGGAAAATCTGTTCGCGATCATGATAGCAGTCTTGATGGTGGAAAGTTTATTAACACATTACGCGCTTCTATTCGCCCAGTAATTACTTATGTATTCTTTTTTCTATTTGTCGCAGTTAAAGTTGCTGCTGCATATGTAATGTTAAAAAATGGTCAGTCTGTACCTGAAATGCTTAAAGCAGTATGGGATCAGGAAACAATGTCATTGTTCTCAACAATTATTGCTTTTTGGTTTGGTGCTCGCGTGTTAGAAAAGATGAATAATCGCGTAAGCAATACACGAACAATAAACGTAATAAATAACAAGAAGCCATAAAAAAGGATCACTATGTCTACGGAATTTGATAGTCGCGTTGAAATAGAACTACTTAAAAAAGATGTAACTATTATGGCAACTCTTTGCGAGAAGTTTGATACCACAATAGATAAGATGCAAGAAATTGCATCTAATCTTTCAAAAATGGTATCATTGCAGGAGCAAAGATTACTTACGCAAGAAGACACAACTAAGGACATTCAAAGCAGACTGGAAATGCGCAGATTAGAACATAACGCAGAAATTAAGGAACTCCATTCTAGAATAACAACTGTCAATCGTGAACTAACAGAAAAAATTGAAGATACAGAAAAGACTATCTTGGAAGAATTGCGTTCTATTCGCGATGAAATGAAAAAAGGAAGAAAAAACTCAGATAATGATAATTATTCGGAAAATAGTCTGAGTAGCCGCATAAGTAAAATTGAAAATTGGCAATATATGGTAATAGGCGCAATCATTGTTATTACCTGGATTTTAGCCAAGATAGATTTCCCTAAGTTTATCAAACTCATTTTTTAATTGTAATTCCATAAAACTTAGTGTATAATAAAATCCTTTACTAAAGGATAGTTCATCATGTCTTTGCATATTGACAGGAAATTTGTCAGTTTCCTAGCACCCAGATTACAAGGATTCCATCAGAAGTCTGACTATCTGTGGAATTTTCGTTGTCCTATCTGTGGTGATTCACAAACAAACAAAAGGAAGATGCGTGGGTATATCTACCGACGCAAGAGTGATCTATTTCTTTCCTGCCACAACTGCGGCGCGTCTATGTCCTTTGGAAATTTTCTTAAGCATATGGACAGAAGTCTATATACTGAATATCAGATGGAAAGATTTAAGAACGAAAGTCAAGGTAATATCAAAAAACCAGACTTTTCTTTGGTGATGGAAAAGCCTGTCTTCAATACAAAGAAGCGCATTTGTCTTCCTACTATTGAATCACTAGATAATGATCATTCTGCAAAGAAGTATATGATAAAGCGCAAGATTCCTAAGCAGTATCTTACTAAGACATATTATGCAAATGATTTCAAGGAATTCATTGACGATTTGATGCCTGGTCATGACAAAGAATTGAGATCAGAAGATCCTCGCATTGTTATTCCATTCTATGACGAAAAGAACAATCTTCTAGGTGTTCAAGGTCGTGCAGTAGGCGAGTCTAAAGTAAAATATATCACAATTAAAATTGCTGACGAAAATCAGAAAGTTTTTGGTCTAGACACATTAGATAAAAACAAAACAATCTATGTTGTAGAAGGACCAATTGACTCAATGTTTATAAAGAATAGTATTGCAATGATGGACGCAACCTTGTATAATGCTGTTTCTTATGTCGGTAATTATGATTATGTCTTTGTATATGATCGTGATCCAAGAAATGCTCAAATATGCAAACACATAAAAAAAACAATTGATATGGGTCATAAGGTTTGTTTGTTTCCAGATAATATACGGGGAAAAGATATAAACGAATTTGTTTTAAACGGAATTTTGCCTGAAAATATAATGAGCCTTGTAACTAAATATACTCATCAAGGATTGAGGGCGAAATTGGAGTTTGAGCAATGGAAAAAAATTTAATAGTATATAGACTATTCTTTAGAAACAGTGACAAAAGTTATATAGGAATAACAAATAATCTAAAAAATAGAATTGATCAACATATAAGAAATGCTTTAAATTATAATAAACAATTCAGTATTTCTAAAGCGATAAGAAAATATGGAAATCCAGAATATGAAATATTAGAGGTCGTGAACAATGTAGAAATTCTCTTGGAAAGAGAACAATATTATATTGATAAGTATAACAGTTTCAAACATGGATATAATGAAACATTGGGTGGCGAGGGTAGTTTCGGTAGTTCAAGAAGAAAATCTACAGAATGGAAACAAGAACATTCAGAAAGAATGACAGGATCAAAAAATCCTAGATATGGTATCTCATTAGATGAGAAATATAAACATGAACAATCAGAAAGAATGAAAGAGTATTATAAAAATAATCCAGACAAAAAACCTTTTGGTAACAAGTCTTGTTTTGGATTGATGTGGATAAATGATGGCTTTATTGAAAAAAAAATAAATAAAGATCAGGAAATTCCTTTAAACTTTAAAATAGGTAGAAAAAGAAAACATACGTCGTAATACGTTTTCAGATCAAAGAGCAATGTTAGAGTCCACGATGTGGACCAAGGTATATAATCAGGAGAAAGAACATGACAACTAGCAACTACTTACCAACACTATATCAACAATTCATCCACAAATCAAGATATGCAAGATGGCTTTGGGATGAAAATCGTAGAGAAAATTGGAACGAAACTGTTGCTAGATATTTTGACTTTTTCACTGAACATCTAAAGGAAAATAATAACTTCATTCTTACAGATGATGTTCGTAAAGAATTGGAAGAATCTGTATTATCACTAAGGACCATGCCATCAATGCGCTGCTTGATGACTGCTGGTGAAGCACTAAAAAGGGAGAATGTATCTGGATATAATTGTTCTTATGTTGCTGTTGATAATCCTAGGTCGTTTGATGAAATTCTTTATATCTTGATGAATGGTACAGGCGTTGGCTTTTCTGTTGAAAGTAAATACACAGAACAGTTGCC
>Ga0181343_1000125_pt1 | contig 35449 bp, 52 predicted proteins | sample Su13VDMLBSD_FD_130110 | JGI IMG/M metagenome (GOLD analysis project Ga0181343, IMG submission 130110) | Freshwater viral communities from Lake Michigan, USA - Su13.VD.MLB.S.D | ecosystem: Environmental > Aquatic > Freshwater > Lake | place: USA: Michigan | collected 2013-07-15
GGATCCCACGAAACCGTGGCTGTGATGCGCGATCTAACCTTGTTCTACCCCTACGTCAAACCCGGTGGCGCCGTGATCATCGACGATTACGCCTGGGAAAGCGTCAAATCCGGCGTCGATGCGTGCGTTGCTGCCTTTATGGACGTCGAAAATGGCTTCTGCTGCTTCAATCAGCTCTGGACCATCAAAAAATGACCAGATTTAACGTAATTTGTACTGGTTCTGGGATCCATAAGTGGGGCAAATCCTGGATTGAGCATATGCTCAGCCATCTGGACTGCAAATTCCACTATTTGAACCCATCGGACGACATCCCACTCTTAGAAAAGTGCATTGTTGTCACCAACACGACAGAATCTTACTTTTACATACGCCGATTACAGCAAGCCAAACTCAAATACGGCGTCATCCTTCTATCCGACGAGTGTCTGACAACCTCATTGGCGTTCTTAAATAACCCAGAATGCGTATTTCTGGCGCGAAACTACTTACACCCGGGCTGTTGTCGCAACTTTAAAGTATTCCACTTTGGTCTTGGCTATAAAAACGAGTTCGAGAAGTACGCAAACCCACGCCGAACCGCATCGAACCGCGAATTCCTGTGGAGTTTTAGCGGCTCACTGAAAGTAGATCGAAAACGCGCCCTCGAAGTCTTCTCAGAATTCGAACCAAACTTCACACACCTTGTCGAAAAGTTCGACGACCCGGAATATTTAACTACACAAAAGTACGCCCAGACCCTGAACGACAGCATCTTCGTGCTTGCGCCGGGCGGTGGCGCTAGTAACGACTCATTCAGGATTTACGAAGCTCTGGAATGCGGAGCAATTCCGGTAGTAATGCGAAACTTACCACCGCTGGTGGTCACCCCAAGCTATTGGCACGGAATCTTCCCAGGGTCAGATCTACCGTTCGTCGTGGCTGACACGTGGGAAGAGGCGGCCGAACAAGTCCGAGCGTTGATCGACTCCGATCAAGTCGAATCGGTACGCAGAGAGTGTATGGATTTCTGGCGCAGCTGGAAAAAATCGTGGAGGCTCGAATTTGAAAAACGAGCCGCCGGTCTCATTTAAGACTCATTTTGAAGTCGTTCCCTGCAGTATGAACGAAACAACTCCTTGCACTCTTCGTCAGATATATCCAGAGCTTTAGCTGCTTTAGGGATATTCCAACGAGCCCTAAATAACATATCCAAAGGATCCACCTCAGTGGATATCGAGTTCTCCATTCTTATCCCAGCTCATGTACGTACTCAACCGATGTCGATTAACGTCTGCTTGAAACTTGGCAACAGTCGTAGGGTCTTTTCCGCTATTTAACTTAATCAGTTTGTCCAGCTGAGCAACAATTCGAGCTTCGACATTCACTACGATCCTCCGGGTGACATCAATCTACTATCGATTGATGTTTGGTTAAGGAAGAGTTTATTAAACGCCACGAATCAAGCCACGCTGGCGAAGCAGCTCAATAAAACTACCGCCAGGCGCGTCCTTAAGAATCTCTTGCATACGACGTTTATCGATACGGCGTTCAATCAAATCGTTAAGTTGATCACGATCGTATGGAAGAGTCACGTCGCCGTCACCAGTTACACCAGCGACAACTTTCTCCGCAAGCATTCGGCCTAAAAAATCACGAGCGAGTTGTTCTTGCATAATCGGGTCTCGATATAGAAAGTTTAGCGCCCAAATAGCAGCTCAGATAAACCAAACTCCCCTCGGCGAGGGTTAAACCGTTCGCGAGCTAAATCAATCCGACGCTGAGCTTCAGAACGATTTTGTTGACGCTGTTGCTCAGTACGTTGAGCTTGGCTTAGCGGACGGATTTGCTGAGTAAGCGGTTGCGGTCCCACGCGGGTCGGACTAGCAACACCGGTACGAGGCGCAGCCCCCAGCGCTTGACGGAGTTTGGGAACGATACCTTCCCCAGTCTCCTGTCGTACAACTTCATTAAGCGCACGTGCGCCAGCAGTACCAACCATACCTGCTCCCACGCCGGGAGCTAATACCGGAGCTGCAGCTAAAGCAGACGACGCCCCAACCGCCATCGGTAAACCTTGAACAAATTCTCGTCCCATCTGGACCGCCATCGGACCGACACCTTCGCGATATCCAGTCTGAATAGCTTCCGGGCTTGGAATTAAGTCAGCTGCCCCAGGCAATAAAGCCGATGGAGTACGACGCAAAGCGCGACCGTACTCACGCATACCTTGCGCAGCTGCTACGACAGGATCTTGTGAGTAGTACGCCTTAGCTGTAAGTGGTTCTCGTGATTGAGAAACTTCGGCACGGAGAGGAAGCGGGTCTCCCTGGCGAGGCTGAACGATATCAACACGTCCAGTCAACGAAGGAGCGGGTCTTGTTGCCTGTAAAGGAACAATATTCCCTTCGCTATTCATATAGAGAAGTTGTTGGTTTACGTCTGTTAACGGTCCAAACCCTACAGAACGGTAAGCGGCTCCACGGCGATTGGGTTGGCTACCGATAAACTTCTCTTCCCGGCGTAGGGTAGAACTTTCAGAAAGTGACTTACCTTGCTCTTCCCGTAACCTCGAAATATCTGATGTGCCGATAGGAGAGTTCTCTAGAAGCATACCGGGACGTAAGTTACGTAATACGTTCTCCGTCATGAACTTGTTCATCTGTTCAAAAACGGGAGCAGGTATATCTTTTGCGGAATAGTCAAAACTTTCGGTTGGGGTGCGAGTTTCAAAAGACACGCTCGCACGCCCCGTTACAGGATTATCGCGTAAGTAATTTAAGACGTTCCTAGAAATCTCATTACCTGCACCCAGATCAGTACCTAAACGAAAACGCGAAGGAGCCTGATTGGTGTTTACTCGGATCCCGTAATCTCCTGTAGGGTCAGGAGTAGCCACACCGGTTTGAGGATCGTAGGAGAAATAAGCACTAGACGGAACAGTATCTAAGTTGGGATTCTTAATAGCAAGCGGACCAGCTGTGGACGATAACGATGCTGTAGCGGGTGTATTAGTCAGTCGCTCAAATTCGTTAGCTCGTTGCGTAATTAACGAAAGAGCGTCCTGAAGTTCACGCCCAGTAGCGTACCCGCCTCCGCCCACAACGGGCATACGTCGGGAAACAGAAGAAGAAGATCCTTCCTGTAGTTCTTTTCCGTACCCTAATTGAGCAATGCGATCACGAGCTAACTTTTGTTTCTCCGTATCGCCGCTCGTGTAGTCTTTTTCAATCTCGGAAAGATATGAAGGCTGGACACCGATCTCCTTCATCGCACGGTTATAAATAACCTGACGCGCTTCTGGTTTCGAGATTTCTTGCTCTAAATCCAGATAAGGTGAAAGCTTCTGAATATCCCGTTCAACTTTGGGAGTCGGATTCTCGATAAAGCTCTGTAAATACGGACCTACCTCAGGATATTTTTCCACAAACTTATTAAGTTCCTTAGCCTGCTCATTTACAGCCTCTTGTCTGGCTGCTTCCCTCAAATCGGAAAGCTGTAATTCAAGAGCGGGGAAGGCTCGTTGAACAACACCCTGAGAAGCTGTAGGAACAAAAAATGGATCTATGTCCGCAGGAGACATATTTAAAGTTCTAAGAGTTTGGCGTGCATCGAGTCCAACCGGGGTTTCCTGACGCAAGTCTTGCTGGAGCTGGTAAAGAGAATTCCGACTGGGATCCCTAGCTTGCCGATCGGCTCGACTTAATATGTAATCTCGCCGTGATTCGTTAGTAGTAGAAGAAGGAGCGAGAGCTTCGGCAACTTGAGGTAAAAGAGACGAACCCTCTATTGGGAAAGTATTCGGAGCCCCTTCTGCGGTTCTGGATTGCCTAAGTTCCCGTAAAGTTTCCAACTGAGCATTCAATTCCTCAACGGTTTGCGGAGGATTATTTCGAATAGCTTCATACCCTCCTTGAAGTGCGGGGCTAGCCACGCGGAAAGGAAGTCCCGGCTGGATAGTATTCCGGTCAATTCGATTAGTTAAAGGGTCTTGAGAAACTGCGGCACTGTCTGCATAAGATAAAAATGTATTACGCGCACCTAAACCAGCTTCAACAGGGCGTATAACTTCATCTGCTTGTTCTAAAATATCAGCAACGTTTTCTAAATTTTGAGAATAATCTACGTCATACCTATCTGTATATGCTCCTAAGAGATTAGTTAACGCTTCTCCCGCAGCACTCCGGTAATTGGCGTCAGATAAAAACCTGGATTCGCCCGCATATCGTAGTGCCTCACGTTGAGCGGGAGTAAGAGCACCTGTATTTACAGCGTTTAAGTACGCATTACGTGCACTTTCAACAGTGCCTCCAGGCAAAAGAGTATTTAAATCATTGTTTTGCTCAACAAACTCCCGAGCTTTAGGGTTTTCAGCAGCAAGCCTATAAGCATTTAAAGTTTCGTTATCCGGATCGATATCAAATCCCTCAAAGGGCAGGTAATTCGGGAAATCCTCAACCGAAGTCATTCGCAACGCATCGTCTATATCCTCGTCTGGATATAGATCTGCGACTTCTCGATCTAATTCGCCTTCATTTAAAGCGTTCTCAAATAAAATTTGACGAAGAACACCTCGATCAACGTTATACGACGTCCGTAACTTGTCAGCAAACTCAGGCAGCTGCTCAAAATATGAAGAACTCACAACGCCCGAAGCGATCCGTTCCCCATATCCTACCAAGTACTTAAAGAAATGAGTTAAGCCACGCGGGCCGTGTGTTACAGTGGCACCGTCTTACATCAAAAGCACATGGCTAACGCAATGCTCTGTATCGAAATTTATAGATTTAACGGAACTTGGTGTTTTACAGACGCAAAAAGGAATCTTCTACACGAACCTTTCGTTCTAGGGATACCTGAAATCATCGACAGAGCACTAGAAGAACAAAAACTAACTGAAGAGGGTAAAAACTATCGAATTTTGTTCGCTGCTCAAGAATTTCCGAGCTCCCACGGTGCGCTAACCAGGCAAAATGAAGAATTCGGAGGGTCGTGGTACTCCTGGAACGAACAAGAAGGTTGGTTGTGCCCTGCGACACTAAAATTCTTCTGTGAATTCCCGGATACAATTTATTTCAAACTTGAAAAACTCGAAAACCAGAGTCTCGCTTAGCATATAAAAGTACTTTGCTCTCACTTCCGTGGCTCGGGAGTGGAACACGCCTACGCGTGAACCGTGGAATCCACTGATTAAAATAGCACTAGATGCCGTAGACCGACATAATCAGCTTTATTTTAAATCAAATAATGTAAAACATTTGATTTTAGCCCAACTACTCCGGGATTACGTCACGTATCTGAAAGATTTTATAACTGATAGCGAAAAAGTTTGAGTCGTCGCCCCACGCGGGCGATTTTTTTTGCGAGCGGCTGTCTGTATATTGACACCCGAAAGTTTTTTTGCCAATTTCCCAGCAAGATACCCATACCCTTCTCGCCCGGGGCGTCGTCTAAAAGCTCTATTTAAAAAAAAGAGACATTGCGGGCAGAGTTAGGTATACATTGCGGCTCACTATTTTATATTTAGTCCTCGCGCGTGTGCGCGTGTACATGTGCGTGTGCGCCCGCGTGTGTGCGTGTACGCGTGTGTATGCGCGTGGGTGTGCGCGTTACATTCGCGCGAGCGTACGCGTGCGCCCGGTTCCTGTTACCTATGAGAGAACCGTTACCTGTGTGCCAGTTAGGGCTCTTGGGATAAGTGGCACAAGAGGCTTGACCTACCGCACTGATCCCGGATACCTTTAGGTCACTGGAGGACAGGCCACGGCCCGAACCCCAGAGCACCTAGACAATCCGCAACCGCCAGCCCTGATACATGGGCCGGGCTCAGCCAGCCGCTGATGGTAGGGAGAACATCCCCGAAACGTAGGCAAAGACTGACTGAGCTTAGCTTGAAACTGTAGGGATGGTGTGCGCGGATTCCTAGGCAAGGAACCTTGACAATCTAACTAAGCGTAAGTGTAGTAGGAACACTGCGAGGCTAGTACGAAATGTACTGCGCTTAGTTATACATAACTTCCCATAGAGTGTGGGCAATGCAGCCGAACTTAAGTAGGCCACCAGGGAGAAGCACCCTACACTCTATGTCAGCAGGTATCTTGTCTGTAACTAAGGCAATGTATCGGCGTTAAACATCAGCCACGCTCGCCCCGTGGCATCTGAATACAACTACATGCTGTCCGCTTGTAGTTAGTTACAGTGCACAAGCTGTGTCCAGCGTAACTGTCTATGGTGCAGGTACGCTGGACAAACTACCTAAGCTCCACTGCACCGTCTGTGCACGATGGCAGCGCAGGATTTTATAGTTTGTGTGCACAACTGTGCTCTGTAACTAACTACATACAGCTATTTAGTTTTAGTCAGTGAGCTCAGCTTCTAGTTGAGCGGATCCATACATCACCTAGCGCATTGTCGCTTGGTAGGTATAAGGATCAAGTTAGATCATTCATGATCACAGACTGTAGATTCTCTCCTCAAGCTTCATAGTTTGATGAGGGATTCATCCCTCTTTGTTGTTAGCTACCAGCCATGTAGCTGGTGAATGTTATGAACATCAAGACCAACAATCAACCACGCCGTCTGCTGTTTGCTTGTGAGTTCTCTGGCTCTGAGCGTGCCAAACTCCGCCAACAGTTTGATTGGATGAGTGACGAAGAGTTCGACTCCAATAGTTCTTTCTTTCGCTACAAAGGTTATTACTACAACCTCGCAGACTTCATGCGGGTTCATGTTTCACCTGACAGCCCGATGTCTGGCTGGCACGGTTACAGCTCCGACTCTTACTACAGCGGAGTTTTAATCAAACTGTGCGGCGAGGATATCATCGTCGGCACATACATCTCCTGACTAACTGTAACTAACCCAACACAATCACACTAACACCATGGCAACCATTCAACATCTCTGTGCTCGCAACGATCACAACGGCAACCCGCAACGTTTGTATGTTCTATCTGTAGACGGTGAGCGTATCGCTGCCTGGAATGAAGGCTACCTGGGTCACCACGCTGTGCCAGGTATCTGGCGCGATGCTGCATACAGTGCAGAACGTATTGATTGCAGTGTGGCATTGTACCGCAAACTATTGCGTACGCTTCCCTCACCTGACTGGGCTCACGATGTGCCAGGTTACTCGCATCTCCGCGAGCTTGTTTAATCAAATCACTATCATCATTCCGCCGCCATGGATTACACCTACACACAGGCACATTATCCCAACACTGTCAGCTGGTATCGCGAACTTGTGCATCTCGATGGTGAACTTGTCGGAGAAATTAGCGAGCCTACGGATTCAACATCGGCACGCAGAATCTACCGAGTCGGTAAGTATGTACCCTTTAAAGTTGCCGATGGTTTCGTAGATCTTGTCAGCCTTGTAGCTACGTTCGACACTGTTTCTGACTGCAAAGACTTCATCAACAACGGAGGCATCAAGTGAACACTATCGCCGAACTGAATGTACAAATCAGCCACATTGATCAACTAATTGTCGACGCTCGCAAGGCTAAAGACTGGGATCATGTGCACAAACTGTACGATCAGTACGAGTCACTTGTAGACAAATGTAATGCCCTTAGCCGACAACTTGAACGCGAACAATCTATGCACGAACTCGATGATTGGAATGATGATGAGAAACATCGTGATGCGTACAATGAGCGCATCGTAAGCATGTACTTGTAACTAACGCAATCGCGCCCTGATTATGTACAACAGCAACACACAGATAGACCGCAACTTCATGCGGCGCATGATTAGATCTTACGAACAGGATCTACTTGAGATTGTGCGTGGAGAGTGTGAGCATCCCAACCACGCTCAGATTGAAGCCGATTTGCGTTTGTTAGAAGAACTGCGCGGCCAAACGTTTAGCCCACTTGCACAAACTGTTTCCTTCTGATCATGACAAACTTCGATCACATTAGCCACTTCCACAAAGACCAACTGCTACATACACTTAGCTACTACATGACATCAGAGATGCGCCGCACATTGATGCGTAACTGCCCAGCTGCTTACAACGCACTGTGTGGACGCATAGTTGTAACCTCACAGGTAGAAGATACAGGCGACAAGATTATCGAACGTCCTACAGATGTAGACCTTAAAGACTTTGACTGATCCCGCTTCGCGGGGCCAAATCACACAATCATCCCATCATCATGACAACACGTTTCGAACCTAAACTCGTCTTACTTGACGCTCACGGTGTGTACATCCCTCAGATGTATTGCAGTGATGCGGACGAACACTGGGCTAACTGTGTAGGTGTTGACTACAACGATGTGCTTACTTGTCAGGCTGGCCCGGATCACGAATGGTATTGGGAAGCGTGGCAGAACATCGTCGACAATGCCAGCATCGTTAGCGATGGTGTGACTTGGCGATTGCATCAAGACGGTGACCTTTGGGAAGTGCCCGACGGATACGAATGGCCTGAGATGTAACCACGCCAGCCCAACATCACATCACACAAACATCATGATCAGCCTAGTCTCTGTTGATGAGTACGGTGTAACCTATGCCGTAGACACATTCCTATCAGTGCAAGACGCCAAAGATGCACTGTGGCAACTTGAATGTTACCTAGACGATGCACAAACTCCCGCACGTTACTACCAACTGCAAGACGCAATCTCTGACCTACGCACACAAATAGCTGAACATGAAGACAATGACTAAGGCGCAAGCTGTATCCGAATTTCGTGAACTCTGGCGCGATTCAGTTAGTTACGATCCCGCACTTCGAGGTGATCACGTCGCTAAACGTGAAGCCTTCAACAACTTCGTGGATCTACTCAACAAACAGCGTCAGGTAACTGACTACCAAGCACACAACTGGAGCAACCCTTTCTAACACCGTGGCAAACAACTTCCCTTACGACGTGTACGGACTCGACTCTTACTCACTGTCTTACCACGCTCTAGCGCAGTTCAAACAGATTCTCCTAAAGGAAACTATGCCTGATGAGATCGTAGACGCAATCGAGGATCAGATCATCCCCGCTCTTGAACACATCCTCGCTCAAGACTACTGACCTTTAACTAAACGAATCGACTGCCAATCCAGCTAACCCGCCAAACAATGCGGGACGACTCTCAGGTTTATCAATACCTGTGGGGCTTAGCCCTGGAATCCCTGCGATGTAACCAGTCGCACCTAATGGGAACCGTCCGATAACACCTAGCGGACCTACATTCTCCTCAATGTATTTCGCTAAGAATTGTGCGGGGAAGTCTCCCATCACCATTACCCTTTGAACTCATCTTAACAGAACCATGCGTAAGATCGAATCACAGATGCTTCTCGCAATCCACTCAAAGAAAGATTGGAAGTCTGCCAACACGCAGGTCACTGTAACTTACTTCGCCCACGCTGATCGATTGATCGACCGCACAACTGTGTATCTACACGGCAGCCCGATTGCACAAATTAGCCCCGATACAGTTACAGTTTGCGACTGCGGCTACCAAACAACTACAACTAAGTCGAGGCTAAATGCTGTCTTGCGTGAACTGTGCGGCGCTGGTATTTATCAGAAGAATCACAAGTGGTTCGGCACAGCAATCGAAGAGGCTGATTGGGAGATCGAACCTAACAGCAGCCACTGTTTCGTCAGGGGCTAAATCACTATCATCGCCCGCCTCAGCTTCGCTGGGGCGCCTTCATAGTGTACAATCAAATGCACACATTAACACCATGAAACTTGTAAGCTGTCGCCACATCGACATTGCCAACCTCAAAGGTGCAATCGTAACTAACACAAACGGCGCCCAGTTTTACGTTCTTGGATTTGAGGTTGACGTAGAATCCCACACGATCAACATTGTGATGCAACCAACCGACGGTAGCGGTCCCATAGGTTTACTGTGGGATCACATCAAAGACTGGACAATCGCACTGCAGCCAATACACTGGCTCAACGACATCCTCACCATCACCAAATGAAACGCGCAGAACTAATCGACCTGTACGCTGACATCACCGTACGATCAATGGATTACAGCGAGCTGGAAATGTTTGTGTACAACGCAATCGCAGAACAACTCGAAAAGACGGACAAAGACGATCTGATCGACAGGTTCTACAAAGACATTTGCATGAGCGACCCAAACGACCTGTGGGACATCGGACGAACAGTTCTAACTAAAGAGGAAGTCGAATCGTATTTGGCTTCGAAACAATGTAACTAACCGGATCCGCTTCGCGGGCCGCCGCACACACTAACATCAACAACATCAACTCATCATGAAACGTTTGCTGTTCTTGCTGCCTTTTGTCGCCCTCAATCCTCTCGAAGCTCGTACAGTTATAGCAACTGTTTATCACGAATGGTATCACAACAGAGTTACATACTGCGGTCAAACATACCAACATTGGGGCGTTAGTGCAGCGCACCCATGGTTACCTTGCGGCACACGAGTTCGCGTAACTAACGGCAGTAGAACACTAACAGTTCCTATAACAGACAGGTGTGACTGTAACTCAATAGATTTGAGTGCAGGCGCTGCGTATCGCTTGGGTGTCCCTTTAGACGACATCCGCAAGGTACGAATCAGCTACTAATCAAACTCCCTTACAAGACACTCATAAACCACGCCTGCCGCAAAGCAACACATCAGCCAGGTGCTGAGATCAAATGGGAAACTATACATGGGTAAGTACAAATGCTTACCCCTTCAGTCTGTCTACCTTTCGTCTGTATGTCTCGTAGCCTAAGCAACACATCATGAACCCCGGACACATTCCCCTAAGCTCGAATCCTTGACACACTCCACTAAACCCTGTGGGGGTTAGCTGTCAGCCACGCTGCTACGGTAAAGGCTCCCTTCCACTCCGGCTTCGCCGGGCCGCCGCATTATTTACTATGAAGTTCTCGACTGACAACCAACCACCCAGAGACATCACTAGATGTCCCAAATGCGACAAACCCGCTTTCTACGTTCTTGAGACCCGCTCAAACAGAACGTACATAAGACGTAGAAAGCATTGTAAAGAGTGCATGTTTCGAGAAACCTTTTATGAGATATCACAAGACAGGTACCAGAAACTAGAAGCAGACTCTAAGGCACTCGCTAATCTTCTCACTCAACTACAAGAACTCGTAACAGGACGAGGGGAACAGTTAGAGCAAGTTAAAGTGCCCAGAAAGATAACAATTCCATGTGAGCGATGTGACTACGCGACGGATGGGAAGTGTTCCTTTGACTACCCCGAAGCGTTTACATCAGAAGCACACGATTGCTCTATGTTTACAGAGTAACATAAGAACGCAAATCTGGTTAAGTGAGAGCTGTTTTACAGAAAGTTTTCATTACTAAGCGGTTCGATACGCTGTAACTACAGATTAAATAATGGTAAAGACGTTGAGCGGCGCTGTGATAAATTGATTCCGCTTTCCTTTATGCCATGCGTAAGCAGGAACCCTCAGTCAAAGAGTTCGACATCTTCAGTAGCCACAAAGGGGCTTGGGGTTATCTGTGTACTGTTGAAGCAGACAGTCGCGACGATGCAAAACTAATTGCGATGAAGGATCACGGCATCTTTCACCACAATCAGATCTCTGTTTACCCAAAGAAATAATCTGTGTTAAATCCTGTACAGAGTGGTGGCTGTGTGCTACCATTCTGTGCAAGGCGGCACCGGCCTTTAACGTGGCGCACCCTTTCCACTCTGTATCACCATGAACATCAAAACCTCTGATCTTGTCTGCCTCGGTGAACGTGCAGCTTCAACGTGGGATGAACGCGATCGTGCGCAGACTGCCTTGGATGTAGCCTTCGGCACTCCGTTCGAGGCTGCCAAAGACAATCTGCTTCGTGACATTACGATTGCAGAGTCTTCCGGTGTCGATCTTTCTATCTTCAGTGGCACCGACAGCCGCTTTAAGTTCCCTGATCTTCACACGAACATCGTTGTTCGTATCACCCGTAAACCCACGCCGCACACCAAGCTCGAAAAGCTCGCCGAAAAGGTAACGAAGCTTGAGCAGGAACTTAAAGTCGCCAAGATGCAACTGAAGCACACTGCAGAGCAGCTCGTGGCACAGCATGAGTGCGACGAGGTTACTGACAAAATCACCCTGGCCTTTACCCGTCTCAAGTGATGCACAAGAACCTAGAGAACTTCGCCGTGTTTACCTTGGCGAGCATCATCACCGCCATTACCGCTTTCGGTGCATTTGGCATCAACCCCGGAGAAGCCCACCACTCTAAAGATTGCGAATCAACACAAAGTCTTGACGCTAAGTGCGCTAGACACTAATTTGTGTCAGAGCTTGCGCTCCCATCCCTTGTGTAACGCAAGGGATTTCTTCTATCTCTCACATCACCACTTCTGTAACTAAACGTGAACCACTACCTCCTGTCCTGCTCCATCTCTGCGGACGTTCGTCAATCAGTTCAAATCAAGTTTGACGATCTCAAACTTCCACAGCAGGTTATCGACACACTCGAAGCCAACAACACAGTCAGCATCCGCCCTCATCTCTCAAACGCACTTAAGGGCAAACTTGATGCACTTCGTTTGAAACAGCGCCAACTTTACGATGCTTTCTGCATTCATTATGGTGACGCTCATTTCGTAACTGCTTCCTACTTCCAAGAAGCAAACGAGATGATTAAAGAGATCAAGCGAGACGCTGATGAACACAACGATGAACTAAAAGGCTTGTGGGAAAGCGAGTACACACGGTGGCAAGAGACAGCTAACGGTATCCTCCGCCCACTGTTTTCGGAAGACACAGAGTACTCGATTGCATTCGACGCCTACATGCGTTTCTTTCCCACGCGGGAGGAATACCGCAAACCGATTCGTGTCTCTGTGCTGGGTCCACTTCCTGTGTCTCTGCAGAAAGTCGACGCTCCTGTTGATGGAGACATTGATTCTGTACTCGCCTACGAGAACGCAATCAATACTCAGCAAGTTCTTGAAGCCGCCAAAGCGTCTGCTTCAGACAAAGCCCTGACTCTCGGCGCTCAACTGTTGGACGATCTTGATGTTCGCAGCGTCACTAAAATCGGACGTCAACAGACAGGATCAGATAAGAAGAGGGGAAGCTGGCAGATCACTGCAGAGAAACTAAAGCTCATCAGCGATAGTGTCCCGGCTTTTGGTGATCTCGCGTTGCTTGCAGATCGTTTACTGCAGTCCGGAAGTAGCTTGCAGTCCCCTGATCGCGGTGTACGCACTAAAGCAGTAGAAGACTTCTACGCTGTGCAAGAAGAGATTCGGACAGAACTCTCCAGCATCTGTAACGGACACGGTAACTCTCAGGGTTTAGAGAAACTTCAACAATCCTTGGCGCTGAGTTCACAGTACAAATTGCTGTGCGAAAAGATCAAGAACGCAGAGAACACCAACTCTCTGAACTTGTTGGTTAAGGACGCCAACATGGAAATCGATATCTACGAGCAGCGGTCCAAACAGCTGAAGAAGCTTATCGCTCAACGGCGTGAGTTGATCCAGGCTGCTGGCGAGAACCTCGACGAACTTATCGATGACATCAATACCCAATCTGAACAACAGATGGAAGCCGACTTCTAATGGACAGGCGAGTGTATGTATTTAAAACACACGACGGTTATCTATCTGATGTAGACCACTACACACACGACGTTACACGCGCTGTGTCATTCGTCGATATTGATGCGGCAGTAAGACGACTAGCGGCAGTCAGTGGAATGATCGCTAGTCAAGTCTCCATTGAAGAAGTCTCAATTCCTTTCCCACTTCCCTACCCCAGACAATTCTGATGAACGACCAACTCTTCGGCAAACTTCAAAACTTCCGTGGTGCTCTGAATGCTGCCACGCTCGAACGTGAGCATGTGATCGATGGTCTGCTCGCTTCCGTTATCTCTAAGCAAAACGCTTTCCTGCTCGGACCTCCGGGAACAGGTAAGAGTGATCTCGTTCGTGGCGTCTGCAAAGGTATCGCGGGCGCAAACTACTTCGGTTACCTGCTTACTCCTACAACAGACCCCAGTGAACTGTTCGGTCCTGTCGCGGTAACCAAGCTACTGAGAGATGAGTACACACGGGACGTTTCGGGTTACTTGCCCTCAGCGCACATTGGATTCCTCGATGAGTTGTTTCGCAGCTCCTCTGCTATCCTCAACTCTCTCCTATCGCTACTTAACGAACGTACATTCAACAACGGCAACCAAGTCATAGAGACCCCGCTGCAGTCGATCATCGCTGCGACTAACAGCTGGCCTCAGGAAGAATCCCTGCAAGCTTTCGCAGATCGATTCTTGTTTCGTCCGACTGTCGAGATGCTGAAGAAACCGGTGTCTAAACGGACGCTGGATGAGTGGGCTTTGGGCATAGAGGATCGCCCACAGGTTGGCGAGTTTCTGACACTTTCGGAATTGAAAGAGATTCAGGAAGCTGCACGTAACGTAAAAGTCTCAGAAGACTTCCTGGATAAGTTTAACTCTGTGTGGCAGATGCTGTCACAAAGGAGTATCACAATCTCTGATCGTCGCCGAGTGCAGATCCTTAAGTTCCTGAGAGCATGGGCCTTAGTCCAAGGCGATGAGGAGCTTTACCCAGAGCACATGCACAACAGCCTTGTACACATTGTGTACAACGACTTAGAAGATCAAAGCACTATCATCGAAATCCTTGAGCAGGAGGTTCCCACGGCGGAGCGGTTGTTCGCAGACGCAAAGCGAGCTGCCAGCGGAATTATGACCGAGTTCTCTTCGCTGCGTACTCGCCAACAACAGAACAACATCGGTTCTCTCAACGACCTTGTTATTCACCTGCGGAAATATCACAAGGATATGAACACGGTCAGGGACAAAGTAGACGAGCTTTTGGATGGCTCTAGGATTCGGATGAGCGTTGCTGTCAGGTCGAAAGCCGTAAAGCTCTCTCAAAATTTACAGAACAACTGCGACACGATTGCTCAAGCTCTCAACGAAATTACTCACTAATCATGAACCTCCAGAAGAACTCCGAGTTTGTTCGTCTTGTACATAACGAACCACTGACGCTCATTTGCTCAGCACTAGCAGACTTCCTTTGGGAAGACTTCATCCGGGACACAAAACCTAACGTTACGTATCTCGTTGATACATACAACATCAAACAACTCTCAAGGTTTGGTAAGGAAGTTTTTGAACGTCTGTACAGCGCTGACGAAGTTAAGTGGCTGATCAGCGACGAAGACTTCGAGGAGTACTTTCGTGCAGTCTGCGATGGCGACACAACGACTACACCCAAGGGATACAAACCGGAGAATGCTCTCTGGTATTCAATCATGGGCGATTTGTCCCAAGCTGCTGCATGGCCCACGCTGCTTCAACGTTGCGTGGGTGAGCAGTTCAATGCAGGCAACAACTCTGTGCGGATTCTCAACGAGATCTCTAAGGTCATTGAGGACGCAATCGAGCAAAACGCGCTCGATGTACAGCTGCTGATCGGGTCTGGCGATCAGTTACAACAACTCCGCGACCAGTACAACAAAGCTGTACAAGACGGAGATAAGGCTGAAGCAAACGCAGCGAGAGCGCAAGGTAAAGAACTAGGACAGAGGATTCACAACGCTCTGCAGAATCTTAAATCTCAGGTTCAAGCTGAGGCAAACACAATCGTCGACAAAGTTCTAAGCGAGAGCGACGAACAGAATGAGGAGATGAGTAGCCTGTTCGGCTCAATGCCAGGTAACGGCAAAATGCTTAATGATTTACAGGAGAAACGTAATCTTGCAGCTCGTTTGAGCAGAAACAAGACACTCAAACAGATCGCTAAAAAGCTCGGTGCGCTGCGTCGGGTTTGGACTGAACGCAAACGTGCCAAGCCAGCCAAATCGAACTACGAAGCAGTGACCGGCGCTAAGTTCAGCGACAGCGTGATCAACGCGTTTCCCACAGAGCTCGCTTTGGCGGGCTCGAAGGAGGGGCAAGCACTGTTTGCTCTGAAATACTCCCAGAAAACAATCCTCACAAAAGACTACACCGCGTCCAGAACAGACTTGGGTCGCGGCCCTGTGGTCATGTACGTCGACGTATCTGGGTCGATGCACGGAGAACTGGAGCTGTGGAGCAAGGCGATAGCCCTGGTTATCTCAGAGCAGGCACTGCTAGATAAACGTGCCGTCCAAATTCACCTGTTTGATACCGTCGTGGGAAACAGTGTGGAGATAAAAAGCGGAACACAAAACACGAAGGAGCTTATCGACTTCGTGGCGGGGTGGACACTAGGAGGTGGAACGAGCTTCAACTCCGTGCTCTCCCACGTGGTCGGTCAAAAAGAGAACTTGAAAAATTCCGACATTCTTGTCCTGACCGATGGTAACTCTGAAGCCAGCCCCGCCTGGATTTCAAGGGTCGAGAGCTTAAAGAACGAAACCGGCGCACAGATTACGACTATTTGTCTGGATATGTCCGTTCCTGACGTGTGTAAGCAATTTAGTGACGAGACTTACTCTGTAGACACTTCGAATAACATCGACTCGATTGATGTTATTCAAAAGTGTATCCGTTAACCTAAGTGCGTGCTATGAGCGACGTACTCAGGGAGTTGATCGACGAATATAAAGGTCGATCCCACAAAAACGAACGGGCGCAACCGAAACCCGAAAACCCTGGCGAATTCTTTTACGACAATTCGTCAGGGAAGCTGTACGTAGCGGGTCGGACGGGTCAAGGCGAATTAGCCTGGTTTGCCATCTGACGTAAACACCATGTATTTAGATAACATTCAGAAATCTTTGGAGGAGATCAAAAACGCATACAAAACTCCTTCAGGCGGTATGCAAGACATTCTTCACTGGGTTCAAGATCTACTAGATAAAGAGTTATTGGATAAGACCCCGACAGAGTTCTCTAGATTCGACTACCAAGGCAACTCAGTTGCGTATGCTTGCCCTTCAGGCGAATCAGGTTACGGTTATTTCTGGATATCAAACACAAAGTCAAACATGGAGTATTTTTATTTTATATCAGACGTACTCAGCGAACAGTATGGAATGGACATAACAGACGAAAATGTAAAACTTACAATCTTGGATCTTAAAGACTTGACAATCAACCTTGTCACGGAATTCTTCCAATTCAAGCTTTATTCAGAGCTTTCTTGCGAAGGCGCCGACCTCTGAGCAAGGATCCGAGTAATGGGCTAGTATGCTCCTTGTCATGACCCTTCACCTTTCTTGTACATGACTTTTCAATTTCTTCTCAACGGCACCCCTCTCGAACAGGGGGAGGCTGCCACGCTGATCAAAACCGTTAGGAACAGCCGCTCCACCCCAACCATTGAGCTGAGCGAAGTCTTCGATATCTCGAAGCTCGATAGCAAAGCCCTGTTCGAGATAGCGGTCACTATGGGATCGCAGGAGCTGGCATCGCTGGCTTGGAAGATCTCCGTCGGCAAACCGGCTAAGAAGATGAAGGCCGGTCGCCCGGCTATTCAGAAAACAGTCTGGGAAGGTCCAGAGGCTCTGATCGAAGAGCTCCATAAATCTCAGTCTTACTGGGCTGTGGGAGCAGCAATGATTCTGGACTACTTTTCTGAGCTCAATGACTGGAGCACTCTTCGGAAGATTGCCATCTTTTACGTAAACGATATCGACGCATCGAACAATAAAGTCCCGCACGATTCAATCCTGTATAAAGGATTTACGTGGTCCGAAGAGCTGGACAGGTTCGATCCATTAGTCTTACGGGCAGGGGTTGACCGCAAAGATACGTTCCACGTCAGTCCGATGTACTTGTCCCTCCGTGAGGGGATGAACTGGTGTATGAAGAACGGACTCGTAGAGCAGAAGTCGCAGATGTCGTACGGATCGTTAGACGGGGCGAGTGGCAACACGATGCAGCGCGTGTATTACAACCTCCGACTGACGAAGCGGGGACAAGACGTCAGTCTCCTCTGGGCAGACTCGAACGAGTACATCCTTAACTTCTTTGCATCGCGCCGTCAAGGTTCCTAAGCCCGCCTCTAGTAGCCAGAGTAGACTGCAAGCCTCGCTTCGGCGGGGCTTTTCATTTCTCTATCATCATTCTCCTCATGCAAGTCCGTTACATCCAAACAGCCGAACAGTTCAAGGAAGTTTTGCCCGAGTTAAAGCAGATTCCAAAAATGTGCTTGGACTGCGAAACAACGGGTTTGCAAGCAACGATCGCGAAACTCCGCTTACTGCAGCTCTGTGACGCCACGCCAGAGATCGAGGATCGTACCGTTTATGTCCTAGATCTATTTAAGTTCAAACCAAACGAGGAACTTAAGGAACTTATAGAGTCTCGCGCCATGTTGCTGGCGCACAACATGAACTTCGACTTCCAGTTTCTGCTATCGATCGGGATTGATTTTAAGAACAAGATCTTCGACACGTACGTCGCAGAGCGCGTCCTTCGCTCTGGCTTTAAAGAGAAACGGGTCAGTCCAAAATCTCAGACTACATACTTCACAGACGTCAGCTGCAGCTTGAAAGCTGTGGCGGAACGTAGGCTCGAAATTGAAATCAGTAAGGAGCAGCAGAAGTCTGACTGGGGCGCTGAAGAACTCGACATCGAACAAATAGAGTACGCCGCAGGAGACGTCGATATCCTTCCACGCATCGCAGCATCGCAGTTAGCAGAACTAAAGGAGGAGAACCTTTTACCCGTCTATGGGCTCGAATCCAAGTGCGTCCGCCCCGTGGCAATGATGAGCTACAAAGGATTCTGTGTCGATTTGACTAAGTTAAACAAGCTCAAAGCATCTATTGAAGAAGAGCTGGAACATAAGACCGAACAGTTCGTTAAGTCACTGGACGATAGACTTCCGACAGATCTGAAACTTCCTCGGGGAATTGATGGAAAGGTCGCAGTCGGTAAGAGACCGAAAAAGGATTTTAATCCTGGATCCACGACGCAGGTTATCTCTGCCTTTACTGCTTGCGATATCGAGCTGCCTAGAGACGCCAAGACGGAGAAGAAAACCCTCAACCAAATCGCTCTCGCAGAGTTCGATAGCGACGACCCCACGCTGAACCTCTACAGGCAGCGGGTAAAAGTGGAGACAAAACTAGAACACATCACCAAGCTGCTAGAAAATGTAAATCCCGTAACGCTCCGTATTCACTCTGGTTACAACCAAACAGGCGCAAACTCAGGGCGCTTCACAAGCAACGGTGCTCCGAAGACAGCTAAAAGGGAAAAGAAAACAGTTTTTGCAGTCAACATCCAGCAAGTTCCAAGAGGTAAAGAATTCAGGGAGTGCTTCATCGCGGAGCCGGGATTCAAGCTGGTGATCTGCGACTGGGCTCAGATCGAGCTGCGACTCGGTGCGGAACTGATCAACATCCCTCAGATGCGGCAGGCATTTAAAGATGACATTGATTTACACACAATGACTGCTAGTCTTATCTACAGGAAGGACTTACACGAAGTGTCTAAAGATGAACGACAAGATGGAAAGACTCTGAACTTCGCATTGCTCTACGGAATGGGCTACAGAAAATACAAGACATATGCAGCACAGAGTGGGAAGATGCTTTCTCTGTCAGAAGCGAAAGTCGCACACGCGGCCTTCCATACTGCATACCCACGCCTGCGCATGTGGCACCGGGAGAGGGCGGCTCTGGTAGAGGACGGCTGGGCTTATGTACGTACAGCGTGCGGACGGCGCAGGCTTCTGAGTTATGACGATGCGACAATGATGTGCTCAGCCAACACCCTGATCCAGGGCAGCGGCGCAGACATCCTGAAGATCGCCATCGCAGATCTGAACGAACACTTAGATGAAAATGTGCGAATGGTCGCGTGTGTGCACGACGAAATTGTGCTGGAAGTAAGAGAGGATCTTGCTAATAAATACAAGGAGGTGCTGGAAACCGCCATGATCCAAGCAGCTCAAAAAGTGTTAACATCTGTCCCAGCATCAGCAGATGCGAATGTTGGTGATTCATGGGCCGCTAAATGAGTGAACTAGTTAAAATCGAAAAAACAGCAGAAAAAGAGGTCTTTGCTATTAAGTTAGGAAAGACCTACGTGGCGGTTGTTAATGCAGATGATGGACTTTATTTCCTCCCGTCCCTATACGAGTCACCCCTTGTAGCGTGCAACGCAGCCAGAGCAGAGAAACGAAAAAACAGCATCACGCTGAACGTTAAGAAAAAAGTAAATAGTGCGCAATCTAAGAAAAGCACTAAGATAGCGAAGGTAAATTCCCTCTACACCGAGGAGGAGATGTCCTCGCGCCCGTATTTAAAGTTCCGAGAGGTCTGGGTGATCCTGAACCCACGCGGGGAGTTTGTCGAAAACGCCATCCAGGGCGAGACCCTGGTCATGTACAACGGTAAGAAAGAAAAAGCAGAGGTTTTTAAGAGCTACGAAGAAGCTCTGTGCACAATGAAGACTTTAGATATGGTTGTTCGCAAGGGGCATTACCTTCGAAGATTTTTCGAAGAAATGAAATGAAAGCACACCGACTAAACAGTGAGTACGTGATTTAGTGATCGAAAACTTGCTACGATCATAGGAGATAGATTTAGTCGCGTGGCTGTTCGGCGTCGTCCTTCGTACGGTTTTTCGTTAGCCGGAACATCTTTCGGCGTTAGCCCCGAAGTGGGTGTTTCGAAGAGCACGCTGGCACAATTATTTCCCGAGCTGGATCTAGGGACACTGACCCCCAGCACAAAACCAGAAGAAGTAGAAAAACCAGCGGAAGGGACTCCTTCAACCACGGGCACTGGTGTGACCTCGGTTAGCCCGGATGAAACCATCCCCGGATCCGAGTTTCAGAAATATAATCTTGAAGGTAAATTAACTTACGGCGCACCTTTTAACATCCAGTTTGGCCCTACTGGCCCGCAGGGACGAGGCAGCCGTCTCGGCTATTCCGGTAGTGCGCCGACTCAAACTCCGACTACGCCGACACAAGTAGGAGCTACTTCACAGTCCTCAGTAGGACTTCCGCAATACAGAATGCCAGAATTCGAAATGTCGGAATCCGAAATGTCGGAATCCGAAATGTCGGAATTTGGCTATTCGCCATTTGGAAGTCTGCTTAAACAAGGTCGCGATATCCTGAAAAGCATCCAGGAAGCAGCCCTAGGGATGACCCGCCCACAACAAATGGAAACCGCTCCAACGGAACAAGCTCCGGCAGCAGCGACGACCGCTCCCACAGAGGGTCCGACTGCTACGACTCCCGTCCGTTTGCAGGTTAAGCAGGCTGCCGAAGCATACGGAGAGGAATCAGTTCTCGGTAAGACGGGGGCAAAAAATCTTCTGTCGCAAGGCGTCGACCCGACCCAGATCGAGAAGCAAGCTCGTGCTGCTGGTGTGTCACTCGGCAATAAGGCACAGAGCGCTGTCGACCGTGCACAAGTTCAAGCGATTGCGCAGGCTCCCACAGGGCTCAAGACTCAAGTTCAACAAGTCGCACAAGCTACTGATGCCGGAAGAATCACTAAAGCTGGCGCTAAGTCCCTGCTTTCCAGTGGTGCAAGTGCTGCGAGGATCGAACGAATCGCAGAAAAGCAGGGAATCGACATCGGTAAGCAAGCTCAGCAATTAATCAATAAGGCGCAAGACAAAAAAGGTAAGAAGTGAATCAATACTCAATTAAACTTGAACGTAACGACAAAAAGTTAGTCCTTGCCGTCCAGTCCAACGACACAGCTCACGTCCAAGCTCAGGCTGTAGACATTTGTAGAGCTGTAGACGCTACACAATATTCTATAAGCTACGAACAAATTGAAGAGTCTGTTTTAGCTAAACTATTCCGCAACCTAGCTTTCAACAACTTCGAGTACACGAAGTGTTCTGAGTGGGAAGGATCGTTCTCAAATAAGCAACCGTGCTTCTACGTATTAGGAAAACGAGTATACGTCCGTTACTCGTTTCTCTTATATCTGGACATCCCTAAAGACAACTGTTATCCAAAGCCACGCTGCGGGAACCCAAACTGCATCAACCCGTTGCACTTTGATTACAAAACGGCAAAGCACTCCAAGCTATCTCCAGGTGATATCGAGATCCTCAAAGCACAACGACGGGAAGGTGCAAGCGTAATCCAAATCGCCAAAATTTTAAATGTACACAGAGCAACAATCTACAGGCATTTACAGGAAGTAGCCTGATTTGATCGCCAAACCGGCCCGGCGCTGGTACCATAGTGCGGTTCGACTGAGGTCGGACACCCAAACCAAACCGGAACAATGAACGTTTTTATCCTCGGCCTTCGGGTCACAGCGAGCGCCGCTGAAGACGAAGGAACTGTAAATGTGCTGGCAGAGTCGCTGCCCTCTAACGAAAAACGTGTTGCAACGAAAGTTCAACTCCTACAAAAAGCTGACCACTACGTCGGTAACCTCCTGAAAAAATTTGAAGAAGGTCAAACCGTCCTGGCGCTTGGTCCCACGCGGCCTACTCCTGACGGTGTGCTGCAGATGCAGCCCATGCTCGTGGTGACTGAGGAGAACTTCCAAGATCTCCTGGCAATCAACCTCTTCATCGCGACCGGTGGCTTGGGTCCCAAAGCTGAGGAGATGGAAATTGGCGACAACACCGTCACCAACAGATCTCTCGCATGGCAGACCGAAGACCAAGAAACTGCATGGATGAAGCTTTCCGCATGGGGTGGGCTTTCCGCACAACTCGCTGAGCTGGCTCCCGGAACCCCGACGATTGGCGTCGGTAAAGTCTCGACCTCCGAAAAGGACGACAAGTCTTACCTCAACTACAATCTGGATAAGGTTCTTTACCTGCCTAAGGCTTCACGTAAAGCGCCTGTCAAAGCAGCCGACCCTGAAAAAGGCAAGGTTGCTGCTGCTGCTCTCGGTTCAATCGATTTTTCCCTCTGATTTCTGCTGATCATGTTTATCGCTGGTGACTTTTCGGAATCCGAAATTCTCTGCAACATTCCGCCTCACACTCTACGCATTGATCTTCAAGCTCGTCGCTGGAAGTCTGACGTTGATCCCGACAACGCAATCGTAGATCGAAACGACAACGGTATCCCGATTGAATTCATTCTCATCGGATTCACCCCGTACTTTGGAAACCTGGGTATGCGCAATCAGGAGGAATTCCTTCGTATCGCGTACATCGGTGTATCCCCTCACCACAGGTTGCTGCCTCCTCGGTGTGTCACGACTTCGATGATCTCTGGTAAATCCAGCCAAAAGAACTTCATCGCTTATTTCCAAACCCTGTATAACAACCGCATTAACTGTGCGTCTGTTGTCACTTCAACCAAGTTCGTGACCCGCTCATTTAACGAGCGTGATCCGATGACCGGTGCCGACGGGGCGAAGATCAACTTCAACTGCCTGGACTTCAGCGATCGTCCTGCTCAGAACGACGATGAGGAAAAGCTTCTCAAAGACGTGTCGGAGTGGCTGGCCAAAGACGGAACAGGCATGGCGGCGAACGCACTCAAGAGCAGCATCCCCGGCGCTGATCTGATCGAGCTTCCTCTGGGCAGTGATCACGCTGCACTCAAAGCTGATTTCGCGTCCACGCGGGGTCAAGCTCCTGAGCGGACGTTTGCTGCACCCGAACCCGAAGCCAAGGCTCTGAAATCTGCCGAACCACCTTCTCCTAAAGCGAAGAAGGTAGAACTAACCGAAGAGCAAGCAAAAGCACTCGGGATTGATTTCTGAGCTAACGTAAAACTTAAGCCAAGGCAGCGGTCTTTTTCGAAAGGCCGCTTTTATTATGTACCTAACCTGCATCTCAACAAAAATAAAGCAAGATGGTGAGTGGGTAAGCCTCTTTGTAGAGGATGTAGGTTTTGCCTACAACGTTGGTCTCGCGATTCACAAGTCGAAACGTGCGGCGAATGATTGGTATCGAAACCGCAAGAACAAAAGAGCTCGCTCAGTCCTTACTAAGCAGGGACCCCGCTCACTGGCTGCCTTACGTACAGCGCTGGAGATACTAAAGATTCACTTAGAAGTTACGAACGCCAAACCTCTCATGATTATGCCTCGTACGGAGCGGACCGCTGCCTTAGCTAAATATCTCAAGCGGCTGGGGTTTCAGGAGTATCCACAGGGTGAGCAACCTCTCTACTTGCTAACAACTCATCAAAAGCAGGAAGAGTGACTTGATTGCGAGCGCACCATGAGGCGAGGCAGGAAAACAAACGTTTGTTGATGAGGGATTGTTTATGGACCATTTCAAAAATTTGAAGTAATCCGTCTCTATCTAACTTCTTCGCGTCCATCATCACTCGATTATGTAAAAACTCCTGTTCTTGACTCATCCAGTCGAGTTGCATACCGAGACAGCAGCTTTCTCAACGTTAATCACAGAAGCGGTCAAAGACCAACCCATTTGCTAAGCTCCACACATTCTTCCGTTTTACGCATGGCATCGTTTTACACAATCCCTGAAGGCGTGACGCATCAACTGATCAAGAACAGCTACATCCAAGGCTCAGTTCTAGTCCCATATGATCCAAACGATACGCTCAGCGATCAGCTGCGAGCTCACAATCTTACAGTTACAACTAACAAAGACAGCGATAACTTAGTAAACCCGATTTGGTGGACAACCATGCGGAACAAACAATACGACTGGGTTATCGCAAATACAACCGGACTTAATGAATACAGTGAGTACATACTTGACTACGGGATTCAGATCGCACGGGAAGGAATTGCCGTCTTAGATCGTTTGTCGTTTATAGAACCTGTGGCTAAGCGCCGAAGCTTCTTGCTCTCGAACAAGATGTCGAACATGATCGTCCTGTCGCCACGGCCGCGTTTCAGTTCTGTCAGCGCGTCTCGCGATTCCGTCACGAGCTGCTGGTTCGTTTTTCAGCGACCGGACAAGTGGATGGACGGCACTCACGTGTCATACGCTGTAAATTGGGACGCAGCTCAAACGCTCCCTCCCCTCGATGACATCGCAATCAAGTAAACTTGAAAAGTTCCAGCGTGCTGTGTGCGATAGGTTAGACAAGACGAATGAAAAACTCGATCGGGTTATTGCCTTACTGGTATCAGCACAGCTCCTTGAAGAGTGCATCTCCCCTGAAGGAGAGATCCGAGATGCCCAGCAGTGCGCGGAGATTGTTGTTGAAAGTTTTTCAGCAGGTCTTTGTCTCACCGAAGAGTTGACAAGCCGCACTAAAGATATCGAATACCAGAAGTCCGAGTTTTTTGTAGACGAGGACGAAGATGAGGCAGAGGAAGATGATGATAGTGATGACGACGATGGTCCCGAGGAGCCTCGACTTTTCTCGATGGCATTCTGATTTAATCGACTAAGATGTGTCCAAGTTGACACATTCAACGTGTCCCAAACACGACTTACTCTCAACGGATTACGTCATTACAGATGTGATGGTGTTAATGTTCCGCTTCCATCCGTAACAAGCGTCCTTTCTGCCACGCAGACCGAGGAAACACGTAAGAAGCTAGCGCATTGGAATCTGGCTAACCCCGGTGCTGCTGATATGGCAGCAGAGAGGGGGACGTGGATCCACAACAGCGTTGAGAATCACATCAGGGGGTTGATGGTAAGCCCCCCGCCTCAATACGCTCCATATTGGAAGGATGTACCAGAAAAAGTAGACGAACTGCTAGAGAATGGTCGCGTTCTATGGAGCGAAAAACCATATAACAAGCCGGAATGGCATAAGTATGTCGGTGATGACGGTGTGGGTCGTCTTCACTTTTACGATCCGATCAAAGCTCAGGGGTACGCCGGGTGCCCTGACATCATCTACCAGGACGGAAACGGCGAATTAATCCTGGGTGACTTCAAGACCAGTAACGGTCCGTACAGTTATAAATTCCCCAGCGCCAAAGTCCAGATGGAGGAAAAACTCCGAAAGGCGCTCGTCTCCGGAGTATTTAAATTAAAGAAAACCAAACTGCAACTAGCTGCTTACGCAATCGCAGCCGAAACTTGCTTAGGAATAACAATCAACAAGACGCAGATTATTGTAAGTACAGCAATTCCTGAATTCTCTGTTCAGGTATTCACTTTCGGCCCAGAAGATTTGAAAAAAGATAAACAGATGTGGTTTGAAGTCTTACGTAAGTTTTATGAGACTCAGCTTGCGTAGGCTCGGGTTTTTTAATTAAAGCCCCACATCCACGCGAGGATCCGTGGCACAATGGCTCTGCGCAGAGGGACCATGCTCTTTTTCTACTCCAAAAATCAAAAAGTTCGTCAATTTGTAAACCCCAAAACTGGAAAGATAAATCCAGGTGGAAACTTCAAATCATTTAATGAAAACTGGGAAGCATCAGAAGCGGGTGCTGAGGACATCGCCAAAGCCACAGCGGCTGGGGATGGTCTGTGCGCGTGGCACTTGGTTAACGGGAAGAGAGTAAAAGATTCGACCGGAACGATTAAAGCTGGTCTGATTATTATCGACATTGATAATCAAGCAGATCACAAAGATGAGGATGGAAACAAAGTTCAGAAGCAAGAGCTGAATGTAAAAGAAGCTCTAGAGCTAGATATATGTAAAAAGTACCTGAGCTTTGCGTACTACTCGCCGAGTACGACACCGGAGTGGCCTCGCTTCCGTCTCGTTTTTGGACTCGAAAGACCCATTGTCGACCCTGATTTTTACCAGTGGTTCGTCAGGGAAGTTGCTGAGCAGATCCCCGGTTCAGATCGGCGAGCGACCCAAGCTGTAAACCTGTTCTACGGAGGCAAGTCACCCGATGATCTGATCTGCTGGTCGCACAAGTACATACCAGTATCAAAAATCAACGAAGCCCTGCAGGCGTACAACCTGATCCCTAAGGAAATCAAACGCGAGGACGATCCTGCAGAGGCTCTGGAGATCGCCACCACGCCGGACGGTATCGATGTCAGCAATCTTCTGAGCTCCTCCGTCCGGTCGATGCTGGAGGGGGCTCCCGTAGAGGACAGGTCGTTCAGCATGGCAGTAGCGCTGAAGGAGCTGATCGGTTGGGCCAACTGGCTCGGAGCCAACGACCTCCCCATTAAGCAGCGCCCACTTGACATGGCGCACCAAATATTCGAGAATATCTACGAGTACGACCCAGCCCTCGATGGCAAGTTCAACCGAATTCTCGGAAGCATTTCCAACGCATCCACGCTGCGTCCCGCTGTCGCCATGGCGTCGGAGGAGGGCGAGGCTGCACCCTGGAAAAAGATAAAATATGTAGATCGGGCTTTGTTCGATAGCAAGTGTCCCGACACAATTAAAGAACAAATCAAAGCCAAGAAACCAAAACCAAGTAACTCGATCCTGAGCATCGAAGACTTCGAGATCGAAGCTACTCCCGAACCGACATCAACATTTACAGCCACAGAAGATCCCCCCGAAATGCCTCCCACTCCTCAAACGCCTGCGCAGTTAGTTCAGATTCAGAACAACAACAGGCAGTTCTCCGAAAACGATATTGCTGAGATCATCGTAAGCAACTACGGTGACAGCTTCTTATTTGATTCCAGCCTGGATGAGTTCTTTACATACGATAACGACGAAGGCATCTGGTATCTGAACGATGAACAACATATAAAGCGGCGTATCGTTAGCACACTGGATACCTTTATTCAGGCTGGAGTTCTGCCACGCTACAACTCGGCAACTGTGAACTCCGTATTTCAGTTGCTGAAAGCGAAGCTCCTGCGGTCAGTCCGGGGCGGTCGCTCCTCAATCTGGCAGACCAACAGAGGCAAGGTTGCTTTCGAGAACGGTGTACTCGACACCAAAACTCTGGAGTTCAAGCCTGGAAATCATAAAGACATGTATTTCCAGACCAAGCTTGCCTTCCAATACGGTGAAGACCCTGCGTGCCCTAAGTTCCTCGGCTGGTTGGAGTGGGCAGTTGGCGTCGACAAGGTGGTAATTATCCAGGCATTCTGCCGGGCTGTATTGACCGGATATACAACGGGTGAAAAGTTCCTTCACCTGATCGGTGCGGGCGGATCCGGTAAGTCCACGCTGCAGCAGATCCTGATTGCCCTGGCTGGCTTCACGGGCACACATACGTCTGATTTGGAAACGATTGAGACGAACCGTTTCGAAGCTCATAGCCTGATCGGTAAGCGTCTTCTGCTCCTCACGGACGAAGCCTCCTTCAGCAAGCGCCTCGACACGCTCAAAAAACTGACGTCAGCTTCGGACACGCTGCGGGCAGAGCGGAAGTACGGAACTCAAATCATCAACTTCAAGCCTGAGCTGCTGGTATCCATCGCCAGTAACGAGCACATCAGCTCCTCTGACATCAGCAGCGGTCTGGAACGACGCCGCCTCACCATCGTCATGAACAACGTTGTGTCGCCTTCCAAGCGCCGCAACCTGATCAGCGTGTTCCCGGACCGCGTGGAAGGTGAGCTCGCCGATGAGCTGCCAAACATCGCAGCCTGGTGCCTGTCGATGGACTTCGACAAGATGCGTGACACGCTGGCAAATCCGGTTAAGTACTGCCCAGATCTAAACACGACGAACATCGAAGCTTTAATCTTCAACAACCCAATCGTGGCGTGGTTGTCTGAATGCACGTTGTACGCACCAAATAGCCAAACTCCTCTCGGAGGCGGTGCATTCCGTCCAACCATCGATGAGCAGGAACGAGGTCTCTATGTCAAAAGCGCCAACTCAGAAATCTACGCATCATACGCAAACTTCGCAAAATCAAACGGTTACAAGGCTGCAGCAAAGCCACGCTTCGTTGATCGTCTGAAGGAGACGGTAAACAATGTGCTGAAGATCCAAGGCATCGAACCTAAGTTCATCAATGGCAAAGCGGTGATCAAAGGGCTTCGTATCAAGCCTTACGACCCCTCGACTGATCGCGCTGCAGCGGGTGACAACAGACTGCCATCCCCGGTAGAATTTGTCGCGAACCCCTCTTTGTGGGGCGCAGCATTCCAAGCTCACGACCCAAATCCCGAACAAGAATCAAAATGAAAATCGCAAACGTAGTCCTCGCAACTTTAGGTTTAGGTTGCGCTGCAATCGCTTCAGTATCAATCCCTGACTCACCTGCTCTCGCTGCAGCGAGCTTTGGTGGCGGTCTACTCAGCGCCTCTCTTCTGGCGGACGACGGACGCCGACGGAAAGAAGAGGACAAAAGAGTCGAATCGGCCCGCGTGGCAAAAGTGTTCTCCTTCCTTTACGAGAGCAACCGGGGTTTGGTAAGCCCTCAACAGCTTGCTTTCAACGCGGACATCACCCCGGAGCGAGCTGACATCTTTCTCGAAGCCCTGAGTCAAGATCAGAACGGACAAGCGATCCCGACGCAAAGCGGAAAGGTTTACAACTTCCCGCACCCGTCAAACGCACTGGACGAACTGACGCGAAACGCGACTGCATGGGCTGACGCTAAGTGCGAACCGCTGCTAAACGAGATTGGAAGTCTCAAGCAACAGATGAAAGTACTTCAAGCCCACGCTGCGATTAACCGTGGGGCAGATATAGAAAAAGCGGCTCAGACGTTCGTAGCTAACAACAATTTGCCTCAGTCGCCTAGCGACCCGTGGAATAATCTGTTATAGTTAAAGATACGCGCGTAAAGCGAACAAAAGCCGGGGCCTAATTCAAGCCCCGGTTTCGCTGTATCTGGGATCACTCCTCCTTCGAGTCCTCCGCAGGTCCAGTATCTTCGAGAAGTTTCAAGTCATACTCCTTCGCGATTTGTCGCATTAACTCCGGTGCACGGTATTCGTTAAAGGCGAGCTGACACCCGCCAGCGCATATATTTTTCTCAGAAAATCCCTGATAAGCGAGAATTTTCTCGAAAATTTCAAACCACGCGTGGACAGAGGAGTCGATCATGTCTGCCTCTAACGTGAACTCGTGCTCGGGAGCGCTGTCCAATTCGTACCGAGGATTCTTAAACGAAATACTTATTTTTAAAGTTGAGGAAGCGGACTCAAACATGCATCCAGCCCTCCAAACCGCTGGTAGTGAGCGATGACTCCACGAGTGCTTCGTGGATGACCGGTACACAGTCTGCCAGAATTTCGCCGATTTGCTTGGCGATCACCCTGTGTTCGAGCTGCGTGTCAGGGCGAGCACGCAAACCAACATAGAAGATCCAATCGCGGAGCGTTCCCTGCATGTGCAGTCGAGTCGGAGAGCACATAGGGAGGATGTTCCTGGCGCATTCCTTAGCCACGCCGCTCTGGAGCATCGCCTCGTATATCTCTTGGATATCCTTGTAGATCTCGTGGACGCGCTCCTTCAGCGAGTCCTTGACCTCGCCATCGGGGAAGGGCAGACTGTTCTGTCGATTTATAAAATCTTGAGCGCGAATATCGAAGTCCCAGCACGTATCATTTAGTGTGGCTAGAATATCTGTAGGATCACTGTAACGCTGTGAAAGTTCTTGATAATGAAATGCCCTGTGGCGAATTATCTGTGCACTGATAGCACGAGAAGTACAGATGCTAAAAGATGCACAGACTTGTTCGTAGACAGACCAATGTCCGTGCGCAATACAGTACTTTAAAAGTTTTTTATATTCGTCCCGTTTCGGATTTTTCGTACTGACTCGGGCGTGCTCACCAACCACGTCCTCAGCGTGAGGCGTGATCCAATCGAGCGACGCGAAATGAAGTTCAGTTAGCGGAGTCGACACCGGCAGGCTGGTCGGATTCGTTCTGCAGCATCATAATGCCAGCAGCGATCTGATCAGCGAGACCGGGGTTTTCTTTAACCACCTGACCGGCATAGCGATCACTCAGATACTCCATCTGAGTGGGGTCAATCCCGATCTGAGGACCTGCGAAACGCATCTTATGTACGAGGGAACGTTTGCTGGTATCTTAACCGGGCTGTCACTTCGCTAGGAGTCGTGCGAGCGAGACGCTGAGCATCGAGACCAAAACGCTGGCCCGCCATCCGGACAGGAAAATCGTTGTCGACGACCATCTCTACTTACCCTGCAGTTTCTGCTTAGATAAAGCTAACAAGTTGTTCATCATGTTGTGGGTGAGCAGGGGGTAATCCTGCTGCACCAGTTTAGTATTAAGGAAGTTCTGGTTGGGATTCTGAATCATCTTTTGCATCATCATGCGGCTCCGAGGAGTCGCTTGCTGCATACTCATCATGTATTCAGCCTGACTCATATCATCAGCACTGTCGGGAAGAGGTACGTTACGCTGGTTATATCCTGCAGGCCCAGTGATTGCCGTAGACTTTTTGATATTACCTTCTGAATACTCAACAGGACCGACTGCAGGACGCGCATACAACCCCCGGTCTCGGGCGAATTGCGTAGCTACACGGGAACCGTTATCAAGCTGCATCACCCGACGGATCCCCAGTCCGGGTTCCTGGTTAAGGCCCACGCCTCCGGGAGGCAGGGCGAGTCCTCCCATAGCTTCAGGCTCTTTTCCTGTCTGACTGGAGCCGGGGAGGATAGCCATTACTTGTCGCCTCGATTAGCGCTTCGGTCTCGTACTCTTATGTTACTCGAAGAATTATTTAGAGGGTTCTTATCCTTGTGGTCGACGTCCTTCCCGTCGCCTTTGTGAACCCTGCCGTTACGCTCCATATGACGGCGGGCATGATTCCTAGCAGCCCGCCGCTTCTTCTGCTTCTCAGTGCCGTGGTAATCGTTATATTCTTCTTTGTAATCTCTAGTCATCTTCGATGACAGCTTTACATTCTAGTTTACCGCAATTAACTTTACGGACGACAGCCTCAATAAAAGACTGATCCTCGTCCAAGTTGTCACGAACAATCTCAGCTAAATCAGTGCAGAATTGCTGCCAAAGACCCGAATACAAACCGTTATTACGTTCGTAAAGCCAGTAAAGCCAATCAAGAAAATCGGCGCGACGCTTCTCATCATCTACGCTCCAGTTGTCCAGAAGCGTTTGGTAATCGACAGGCGCCCGCATTGGTGGATTGTTGGGGTACCTAATCTACCGCCCACGCGGGTCAGTCGTCGTAAATCAAATCGATCTTTATTTTTCGGATAGGTTGGCCAAGGTACTCGTCGACCTCGCAAGGAAGCTCGCGAACAATGTCCATCAAGATATTTACGTAAAGGTTATCGCGGTACTCCATCATCAGCGCCATCTCACGAGTTTGTAAATCGCCGAGTGGGCTACAGTCTTCATCCCAGTTAAACGTGCGCTCGCTCGCACGCTCATTGGCACAACGGGCGATGTTCGCCCAATCAACACTTGTCATGATTTAGATAGAAGCTCGAATGTACCAGCCCGATGTGGGCGACTCCACGAGCCAACGTGGCCCAAGGTTCTTCTTAGAGTACTTCAGTTTCGCGCCTCCGGTACTCATATAATTACCGTTAATAAGATCGAGGTCACCAAATGGATCATTTACATATACGCTCTTATTGTCAGCTGTGCGTCCGATAATCACAAGCCAGTGACCGCCCCCGGTCGGGTTGCTGACCGGACCTTTGTGGAGAATACCGATAGGAACAGGGATCCCTCGCTCCAGAAGATCATCGATCTCGTCCCACGAGCCGTTTTGTTTAAACGACGCGGCTAGACCATAGTCCTGAAGTGCTTCAAGCTGAGAGGTGGGGCTAGTTGTATCTCCGTACTGGAAGACAGTATTGATGTACTGATCATCAGATGTAATAGTATTAGGTTTTAAATACTTTAGCAGCATCGCACACGAACTAGAGAAGCACGTGCGCATTGGGTCGCGCTGATTATCTCGCTGACTGTAATACGGTACATTTAAAATAATTTCTTTAGGTTTAGAAGGTGTAGTCTCATTAGCAATAGGGTCGTTAATGATCTTAAAGTGATCAGAAAAGAACCACCAATCTCGATCTGGCTGGGCGCTCAGCTTGACCTTGTAGTGGACTTCGCCCGGAAGCATGGAGATCTCGTTCCATTCGTGGGCAGACCCCTTAGGAACGAACAGCTTCTCCTCAGCAGCAAGGTCAGCGCTCTGGAGAGGACGACGTTTCAACCACGTGTCCTGCTTGGCGAGAATCGAGTGACCCAAGAGAGGATGCGGTGCCTTCGACAAAAATAGCTCCTTCTCCGCGTTTCGCCGTTTTGTTAAGCCTTCCAACACTTTGTCGCCCGCCTTGTTCCAACGTAGGAATTGGGTGGCGACAACACTACGATCAGAATTGTCGTTTAGAAGCTTCAGTAAGGTAGATGTACGAAAGGCTGTCAGTCCAACGTTAAACGCAAATGAGACAAGTGCGTCAAACTCAGATTGAGTGAGGGCGACACGGACATTAGCTGCCACGCCGGAAGCAAACCTTTCCACATCCTTGGCGAGGATCGCATCGGCCTGGGCCTGAGTGATCTTCAATCCTTTGTGGACGTCAGACCCGGTGTGACCGTAGCCAATAGTCCAGATACCGACAGCATCCTGATAAGCTTCCAGCTCGCACCCTTCGAACCTCTTAATGAGATCGAGACCCGCCTGAGAAATCTTCATCGAACTTGGACGTCAATCCCGATGCGGTATTCGGAACCGGTACGACCCTTCAGCTGAATATACGCCGCGTAAGATCCGGAGGCTGCGATGCGCTGTTGGGTGACGGTTGCACTGCGGCTGCTGTATTTAGACGGACGAGCAGTCATCACCTCAGTACCAGCGGAATTGAGGATGATCACATCACCGCATTCGCGCTGATCGCGAATATCGACTTGCAGAATTCCGGTAGCGTTAACAGTCAACGGGTAGTAATCGGAGATGCCGTAAATCCCGTCGGCAATATACTCGCGAGCACCTGCACTAACAACAACCACGCCGCTGGCGTTCAGGGTGCGACGTTGATCGAAATGCGTCGAGTTAGACCGTTGATTAGTGGTGGAGAGCCCGCTAGCCAGAGTCGGGTCGAGCTCTAAATTTTTTGAAAACTGAGTCATCTTTCGACCCTACGATTCCTCAATTATAAACGTTTAGTACCGGTGATCTTTACAGTCGAGGATCTAAACTTTAGGGGAGGCGAAACGACACAGTGGAAGCTTTAGTTGCTGCGGCGGGTGTTTTCGCCGCTCTAGTTACGTGGAGTCACGAACAACGTCAGCGCGTAGTGAATGATCGATTTGAATCGATCAAGACACGTATTACAACAGCAGAAACACAACTAAAAGAGCTTCCAGAAAAATACGTTCTAAAGTCAGATTTAAATGCAGAACTTGATGACATTAGAGTATGGTTGCGATCAATTAACGATAAATTAGATCGTTTAATTATGGGAAAAGTAAATGAAAAACTCTAACTACAACACTTGGTTAGCGTTGTGCTATGAACTCTTAATTAAATTAGGTGAGCACTATAAGCGTTTAAAAACAAACTACTGGGTCAAACTAGCATTACGTTATTGCCACGAAGACTGGGTGCTATGGAAAGTCGAAAATACGCTGCGCTCCGTTGACCGCGATATCGAAAAGATTGTAGAAGAGTGGGACAAGCAAAAGAAACCAAAATACGAACTAATTGAGCATCAGCCTGACGGATCAAAAGCTCAAGAACTACTTGGTGGTGCGATAGAAATTAAATCAACATGGCGGCGGGATTAACTAGGTAGTTTTATAATGAAAGTAATCGAAGAATCACTATGACTGCCGCTATCGCTTTCCTTGCCGCTCATTGGGTAGATATTGTCGCCATCGCTGCTGCCGCTCATGCTTTAGCACTGGTTATCGTAAATACTACTCCTACGCCTAAAGACGATGAACTGTATGGTAAATTTTACAAGGTTATCGAAGTCATCGCAGGTATTGTGACCAAGATCGCTAAGAAGTGATCTCCTCCTCATTGCCTGCTGGGAGCTGTAAAGGCTGCTCGCAGGCTTTTTTGTATGCCACGGCGGAGTCGGATTGATTCGGGTCCGCCGCTACCCATTCCAAAATTTTAAGTTCCCGTTCAGGCGTCCAAAATGTTTGCGACCTGAACCATAGCATATGGTCCGTATCGGATTTATGTAAATTACAATCGGCACAGGCTGCCACTAAATTATTTCTAGTTGTTTTACCTCCCCTAGCTTTGGGTACGATGTGATCTAACGTGGACGGGTTTTCCCGTCCGCAATAAGCGCAACCATCCCAAGAATCCAAAATATCGCGACGGAAACGCTTCCTCGCGGTTCTCCTTTGTAGACACTGAAGGGAGAACAGGAGATCGTTTTCTGACATTCGGCTCACTCGAAGAGTGGCTTTAAGTCATTTTAGGGAATTTAAATTATTAAATGCTTAAGATACTATGTAACCAAAAAAACATTTAAACGTTTAAACTTTAGTTGTATTCAACGGGGAAGTGAACCGTGCCTGAAGTCAACTTTCTTGTCAAAAAAGGGCTGACCGTTCCTAAAGCGAGTGCGTCCACGCCTGCGATTATTTTCGATGCCTCGGACCCGAATACCGGCATCTACTCCCCCGGCGCAGACCAAGTAGCCATCTCGACTAATGGCACTGGGCGGTTGTTTGTTGATGCGAGTGGGAATGTTGGTGTTGGGACTAGTAGCCCTGCACCAGCAATCGGAAATGGAGCAACATTGCATTTGTATGGCGCGTCAACTACCAGTGAACTGCGGCTTCAACGAGGTAATGGTACTGACCTTAGCCTTCTTGCCGGA
>Ga0181343_1000126_pt1 | contig 35404 bp, 30 predicted proteins | sample Su13VDMLBSD_FD_130110 | JGI IMG/M metagenome (GOLD analysis project Ga0181343, IMG submission 130110) | Freshwater viral communities from Lake Michigan, USA - Su13.VD.MLB.S.D | ecosystem: Environmental > Aquatic > Freshwater > Lake | place: USA: Michigan | collected 2013-07-15
CGGTGCGAAAACACGTCTATCGTGACGTTTACCACCCAGCCATCAGCTGGAGACACTATTACGCTGTCAGACGGACCAGACGTCAGGACTTACACGTTCGTTTCGTCTGTGTCTGCTGCAAATCATGTTAAAATTGACACAACCCTTGCCCTTACAATTGGCAACCTAAAAAGTGCTATCAACAACGACGGCGTCGGAGTCGGCTCCGACTACGGCTCTGGGACCCAGACTAACGCCTCGGTTGTTGTGAGAAGGTTCAACCCCTTTACAAATGAACTGTTTCTATCAGCCCTAAACCCAGAGCCAAGCGGTGGAGTGGGTGTTTTTACGTTCTCTACGACAGGCACGTCATTCGCGTCAATGTCTCCTGTTGTATTTAGGGATGCCTGTCTTCGTCGCGTAAACCTCCTAAACGCCGCGCCATCTGGATCTGCTTCAAGTCCACGGGCAAACAAAAACGTGGCCATTGACGGACAGGGCAGTATTTACACATTCGAAGACACCGGATCTCCGTCGCTCAAAACAGGGGCATCGTTCTCCTCAACCGCAGCTCAGTACTATGACACCGCAGTGCTGTACCAAAAAATGTACATCACAAACGGATTCGAAGTGCTGGTATACGACCCGCTACTTGACAGCGTTTCAAAACTGGAAAGCAAGCAAAGCGGGGCTCCCACCGAACGGTGGTCACTTGTTGCCTCCTGGCGAGGAAGGCTAGTTCTGGCTAGAAGCCTAACGTCTCCCCATAACTGGATCATGTCTGCCATTGGCGACCCGACTAACTGGGATCTATTCCCGCCGGTCGTCAACCCAAGTCAAGCTGTTAGCGGAACGGTAAGCCGGGCTGGGCTTGTGCCTGACATTGTCAACGCCTTAATCCCATACAGCGACGACTTGATGCTGTTTGGTGGAGATCACAGCATCTACCGCCTTACAGGCGACCCGATGTCGGGCGGCCAGATGGACCTGGTCACAGACGTTACCGGCATCGCGTTTGGACACGCATGGGATAAGGACCCTCAGGGCGTCTTGTACTTCATGTCGTCTCGCGGTGCTCTGTACGCTTGGCCTCCGGGCGGCAGAATCGTTGAGCTGAGCCTTGGCAAGTTTGAGCAGCGTCTTGCCGACATTGACTTCTCCCAGCTCTACACAAGGCTGGTATGGAACGACATGGACAGAACGTTGCATGTATTTGCCATGCCGTACGGCGCAACTGTTTCTGGCCTAGCCCCTCGCCACTTCAGGTATGAGCGCGACAGCAAGGCGTTCTGGGAAGATACTTATGGCAATCCGGTTTCATCAGTAGCGGTTGCTGACGGTGACTCGCCCAATGACCGAAGGCTGCTCATTGGCTCTACAGATGGCTACATTAGAAAGTGGGACACATCGGCTGCTGATGACGATGGCGCCGCCATTGACAGCTACGTTACGTTTGGCCCGTTCGGAAGCCAGGAAACAGAGCTGCGTCTTTCCATGATTCAGGCTGTTTTGTCTGACAACCAAGGCGGGGCACATGTGCAGCTCTTTGCTGGCGACACGCCTGACGTGATTGGCGACCCGGTGTGGGCTGGCAAGCTGACATCTGGCCGCAACCCAAACATGTTCACTCGTGTGCGCGGCTCGTACTTCTGGATCCGCTTGCGGAACTCTGCCGCTGGAGAGCGCTGGGCGTTCGAAAACATGACAGTCCGGGTCGCGCAAGCAGGTCGACGGAGGGTTCGGTGACAACCAATCCCAGTGGACGTAGAGGTCAGTCGTCTAGGTCTGTATCACTAGGCGCTAACGACCCTCGGGCACGTCGATCCCCACAAGAGGCGTTGACAGACCTAGACCTAGAAGCCCCCCTTAAAATCAACCGCAGCGGCCAGATCAGCCTTGACCTATCTGGCGCGCTAACCATTAACCCAGACGGATCTGTCGGCATCAACGTAAGCAATGGCCTAACTATTGCGCCTGGCTCTCCGCTGTCTATTCAGCTCAACATTGACGACGACAGCCTTGTTATTGGCCCAAACAAGAAGGTTAAGGCGCGACCGCGCATGAGCCAGGTCATCGTTGATAGGCGCGATGTAAACGAGGTTACTGGCCGCAACTTGGCGGAGGTTTTTGAAAAAGAGACAGAGCTTCTCAAGCGCAAGGGCGCTGCTGATGGCTACTGCGAGCTGGATTCATCATCTAAGGTTCCAGCTGCGAGAGTGCCGTTTGATCTAATCCCGCTGTCTATCAAACTTTCTTCAGTCAATGACCCAACCTATAACCATATTATTCTTAGGTTTGATGATTCGGGGTCAAGCGCTGCCGTTAACTACCTTGGTGTAGTAAACTCTGACACGGGCTTGCCCGTTGTTTTTAAGTCCGACGGAGCAGATGCCGATGTCGGCATTGAGATTACAACCAAGGGCCTTGGTGTCCTGACAGTCAACGGCAGCGCAGTAGAGTTTGCTGCCAACAAAGACATTGCTGGTGGATATGCTGGACTTGGCGGCGGCGGCAAAGTTTCTACAGCGGTTCTGCCATTGTTTACCAGCGTTGACGACGGCGCTGTTCCTGCAAGCGGCGGAGGCACTACCAACTTTCTTCGCGCAGATGGCACATGGGCTGCGCCCGGCGGTGGCGGCGGTGGCGGTCTTAGCCAAGCCAACGCGCTAGCCATCGCATCGTTTGGGAGCTTCTGATGGCAATCACACTTGACGCAACGACCAAGATCATTGAACTCACGACCAGCTCTACTGCTGACATCGACTATGCGGTGTCGTGGGTGGACGCGACGACTACGGTGTTCACCCCCGGCGATGGTCACGGCACGATCAACACGGCTACGACTACGACCATCGTTGCGGCTCCTGCGGCTAGTACCCAGCGTGGCCTAAAGTCCATCTCGGTGTTCAACCGTCATGCTACTACGGCCAACACCGTGACCGTGAAGAAGGATGTCAGCGGCACGGAGTACTGCCTGTTCAAGGCAACGCTCATGGCTGGCGAGTCGCTGCAATGGAATGACGGCAGCGAGTGGTGCGTGTACGACGCAACGGGCGACAAGAAGGTGAACAGCCCCGTCAATGTGGGCGTGACGGGTCGTGTGATCCCGATCAACAAGGTGGGCACGGCGACCGAGGGCACGGCGTACTGGTACTCGTTCGGCAAAGACGCAGGCTTCACGGGCGCATGGTCACCCGGCACGCCGGGCCTAAACGGTCGAGCAACAGACGGCACAACCGCTGCGGACAACGGCAGCTTGACGCTGTGGACACCGACAGGCTCGCTTTACATTACCGAGACGGCGGCGACCACGACCACGCTCTGCACGATCATGCTTGCCGATGTCGTGTGGGTGAACACGGGCCTCGTGGTGACGACGACCACGGCTCAGGCGATCACCAGCCCGACCTTCCCTGCGCGTGACCTGAACGGCAGCACGGACGGCGAGGGCTATGTCATCGGCCTGCTGACCACCACGGCCAATACCAACGCTGCTGCGATCAGCGGAAGCACGGTCAGCTACACGAACTCGGCTGGCACGGCGGGTCGCACGGCAACGCTGCTGGCTGTGGCTGGCGACCAGATCCCGCCGACCCCCGTGATCGGAACCGTGGTGTGGTTTCAGTTGGCTGCTGGCGACAAGGGCGTGCGCTCGATCCAGAGCGTGACGCTGGGCACATCGCTCGGCGGCGGTGCGGTGTCGCTGATTGTGGCTCGACCGCTGACCGTACTGTCTTGCACGCAGGTCAATGTTGCTACGCCCCGTAACTACAGCGATCCCGGCATCCGCATCTACACGGGGTCGGTGATCATCCCCTTCATCAAGAACATCAGCTCCTCGGCTGTGACGCTGACGGGCCATGTTGTGGTGACTGAGCGATGACCACCTATGACTTCGGTGACGGTGCTGGCCCTGTTGCTGCACACCAGCACGCCAACGGCGGCGGCTGGGTAGCAGACACGGCGGTCGTCGACGATGCCGTGTGGATCGACGCTAGTGCCAAGGTCTACGGTAACGCGTGGGTCTGCGGCGACGCGTGGATCTACGAGTCCGCGCAGATTCGAGGCAACGCCTTCGTGGATCACGAAGCGCAAGTGTTCGGCAACTCAACCGTAGAAGGCACAGCCAGGATTGACGGCGAGTCCCGTGTGTACGACACAGCCATTGTGCGTGGTACAGCCGAGCTGTATGGCTGCACCTTCATCGGCGGCACAGCCGTGGTGGAGGAAGGGATCCTTAGAGACGAACAGAGGACATCATGAAGAAGTCAAAGCTAAGCGGCTTGTACGCCAACATCCACGCCAAGCGCAAGCGCATTGCCGCTGGCAGCGGAGAGAAGATGCGCAAGCCTGGGTCCAGGGGCTCTCCGAGTGAGTCAGACTTCAAGCAGTCAGCCAAGACAGCAAAGAAGAAGTAGTGGCCTTCCAAAAAACCGCACAAGAGTTCAGCAAGAAAGACTACTGAGGTAATATACCGCTATGGGACTATTCGGAGGCAGCTCTTCCAACCTGTGGTCTAAGGCAGAAAAGAAGCAGGCTCTTGCATACCAAGAATTTGCAAGAAACAGAGCCGAGCTACTTAACAAGAAGGCTGGATCGGCGCTCGACAAGGGCTTTGCGGACGCCTTGGCTCAAAGCCAGCGAGGGGCGGAGCGAGCCAGGGCAAACATTCTTCAGATGGGAATGGCTGGCCAAGGCGCTGCGCAGGCAAGTGCCATGGCTCGCGGCCTTAGCGGCACCACTGTGCAGGACAACATGGCCCGCATGGCCAGAAGCGACACTGCCAATCAACTTGGCGGCTTGGAGGCTGCCTTGTCTGAGCGCTATGGCGGCATCGCCGTGGGACGTGGACAGGCCAAGGCGTCTACGCTAGGGCAGCTTGCGGCTATGTATCCGCAGTTTGCCGAGCTTCGCACGTCCACATTGCAGGCTCCGACCAAGCAGAAGACCAACATCCTCGGAGGACTGGTTGCTGGACTTGGCGGTCAGTTCCTGGGTGCACTTACCGGAGGCCTGGGCGGCAACCTTGCGGACAGCATGATTGCCCCTGCGGGAAAGTAGCCGCCTCCGGTAGCCCAGCCCAAGCCGCCGGAGGCCTGGCCAATCCGTCTAAGAAGACAACCTCTTCTCAGGCCCTAGAAAACTCTCAGCAATACTTCTTCTAAGCTCTGACACATGCCGATCCGCTACAACCAAAACCAGGGCAGTCGCTACCAAGACGAAGACGACCAGCTGCTAGGCATGTTCTTTGGTGGACTTGCCCAGGGACAGGCGTCTTACGAGCGTGCCAAGGATCGCCGCTTAGAGCAGGACTACCGCAACAAGCAGTACGACCTGGCCAAGACTTCTGCGCAGGACGAGAAAGACTACCGGCAGTCCATGCTGACGGAGGCAAAGGAGGGCAGGAAGTTTGAGGAGAGCTACAAGAGGGACCTCTACAAACTAGAGGAAAACAAGACCAACGCCGCTATTGCTGCCAGCAACGAGGCCCTGGCGGTCTCCGGACTACAGCGCCAGGAGGCTGGCCTCAAGCTGGGCGAGACCACGCGCCAGATCGACCTCGGCAAGGCAGGTACAGAGGCTGAGGCGCTAGCGGCAGAGATCGCAGGCAGGGCTGCGTCTATGCCGTACGGCATGGATTACGACTACACTTTCAGCAACGATCAGATCATGTTGATTGACCCTGTAAACGGTCAAAAATACATTGATCACCGCGACAAGGTTCTCTCCGAGATCACATCCGTTGCAGCACGGATGAACCAGGCCAATCCGAATACTCGCCCTGGCGATGCGTTCATGCTGCAAATGCAGCAGGCCAACGAAAGAAACGACGCCCGAATCACAGAGGCGCTGTCTAAGAACCAGTGGAGCGCCTTGTCCACCGACACTATGTTTGGCGCTAATCCGTTTGGTCCAAGCGCAGACGGCAAGCCGCAGCAGCCTAGCCAGATGCAGGAGTGGTACACCACCACTAACGCCAAGGTCCAGTCGGGCGCTCTGTCCTACAAGGACGCCATGCTCGAAATGGCGCAGAAGCGCAATGAACAGATTGCCTACCAGGGCAAGCTCCAGACGCGTTCTAACTTCCAGGAAGACCTCGTTGCTGAGATCACTAGTCTTCGCTCTGCCCTCCCAAGCCTAAAGGGCGCGGCCAAATTTATGGCACAGCGGCAGGCATCGCAAATGACCGGCATCCTTGCCGAACTGCAATACACGACTGATGCCGATATTGCTGGGCTAGCCAAAAAGTTTGGCGATATCGTTGGCGGTCAAGGCCAGGTTGAGTTTGGCACTGAAGCGCAGAAGTTTGCAAGCGACAGGCTCACTGCGCTGGAAGGCCAAGTTACACCAGAGGCTCAACGCGAGCGCGCACAGATCTTTGGCATGGTTGCCCAGACGCCTGGATTTGAAGGCCTTGGACAGGCAGAGGGCGCGGACCAAGGCACTCCGTTTGCGCAGGCTGGAGCTGCGTTTACCCAGTTTATGGGCTTGGGCGGTCAAGCACCCGCTGGCCCCGCCGTCCGCACAGGCGATGGGTCTGTTGTGCCCGGTGGCGGCACACCCGAGACGCCGCCCGTTCCCAAAACGCAAGACGAACTCGACATTGAGCGTAGGCAGCAGCTCATCAACGAGCGTTTCAAGGCGTACGAAGCAAACAAGACTCCTGCCAACAAGAAGGCCCTCAGAGATGCAGAGGCGGAGCTGGATAAGTTCAAGTCTCAGCTTGGGGATGTAGGTAAAGTCAAGAAAGACCTAAAGTCCACCGCCAGTTCATTGGGCGGGGATTTCGAAGACTACGCAAACGTATCAACCAAGGAAGACTACCTTGCCGCGCTAGATGCCGCGCAGTCAGAGTTTGATTCCATTCCGCAGCCGACGTACTCGGCAACTGGTCGCCCCTCTGGCGGTCCAACAGAAGAACAGGCTATCAGGCGCGGGAAGCTGAAAAAGTTCATCCAAGAATTGAACGACCTCGCTCGGATCAAGAAGTTCGAAGAGTAAGCCATGCAACAACAAAGCCCCTATCACGGACTCAAGAACCTCGACGATGCAATGGCCGAGGGCATGGAGCGCTTCCAGTCTGTGTCGCAGCGCTTCCGCGACCTAGCGGACATGGGGGCCGACCAAGCCACCGTGCAGCGTGAGGCTAAGCGCCTTGGCTATGCGCCCATTGCTGCGGGCCAAGACGGCAAGATGGTGGACTACACCGACATGGTCACGCGCCGCGCTGACATGACGGTAGGCGAGCACTTGCAGGACGTAGCGGCTGGCTTTGGTAGAGGGCTTGCTAACCTGCCTGCTGACGTTGCCAGCCTCGCGGCTATTCCGTTCCAAGCTGCTGGGTACGACGGCGTGTCCAACTTCGCCAACAAGTACCGCGAAGGTGTAAACGAGCTTATCCCTACAAGCAACAAGTACCGCACCTCCATCGCCGAGCAGGTAGGCGGCGGTCTATCCACAATCGCTGGTGCGGCTGCTGGTGGCGCTGGCCTTGCCCGTCTTGGCGTGAAAGGCGCGACGGCTGCTATGGCCTCTCGCGGGCTTACGGGCGAAGCTCTAGCCGCTGCACAGCGTTCTACGTTTGCCTCGCTGGCCGCCAAGAAGTCGTTGCAGCTAATGACCGTCCAGGGCGCTGGCGCTGAGGCTGGCGCTGCGCAGGCCGCAGGCGCGGGAGCGGGCGCAACTATCCTTGCTGCCGCTGGTGGCGCTGCCACAGCACAGCTAGAGCGATTTGGCTCGGTGAAGATCCTCGGCGAGATCTTTGGCGCTGGATCGCAGGCTGCTGGCCGGATGACTGGCGGCAAGGCGCTCAAGAGCGTTGCCGGTGGTTTTGCTGGTGAGATTGGTGAAGAAGTTGTTGCCGCCCCCATCTCTACTATTGCCAGAAGCGGATACGAGACAGACCCGTTCTCCAAGAGACTTCAGCAAGAACTAGAGGGCACGCTCAAAGTTGCCCCGTTGGTTATCCTGCCGTTCACAGCGGTTCACGGAATCCGCGCATCCCAGATGGTGCGCCGCGACAACGAGCTCGCCAAGGCACTGCCTAGCAAACTTGCTCCAAAGCTAGAGGGCGTTGCTGAGGGCCAGATTCTTGATCGTCAAGTTCGCACCGTGGATGAGATCCGCGCTGACAACCCCGAGCTTGCTGATCAGCTAGAGCGTGTCGGCGCTCGCATTTCCGGCCCTGACGGCAAGCCCGTCAAGCTCAACTCCAGCTCGGCGGCGACGCAGCGCGTTCAAGCGCTTGGCGAGGCAATTACCGAAAGCGGCGCTCGCGTTGTGTACTTTGAGCCGGAAGGCGAAGACGCTGGAGATGTTGCGGGGTTCTACGACAAGGACACTGCGACCATCTTCATCAACAGCAAGCAGTCCGAGAACGTGCAGATCATGCAGGGCATGTTCCACGAGCTGCTGCACGACATCTATCAGGACAGCCCTGGCGGTCTCACGCAAATCCACGAGCGGCTTCAGCAGGCGTTTGGCGACAACTACACCAAGTTCATGCAGAAGGTGGCCAACACCTACAAGGACCAGAAACTTACAGAAAGCGAGATGACCGAGGAGTACGTCAACAACTTCCTCGCCCAGGCCATGCCTGGCTACATGGCCATGGCTGTCACGTCTAAGGACATGTTCAAGATGGCGGCATACCGCGATCCTGGCTTGGTCTTTGACATCTCCAGAATCCTGTCCAACTTCCTTGGACGGTCTATGGACAAGTACACCCAGCGCGAACAAGCCATCTTGGCTCAGCGCATGGAGAACATCGCCAACGAACTCCAGGGCGACTTCGCCATGGACCCCAACGCAGCTGTCAAGGTAGATCCCATGACGGCTGTTCGCGTAGCTGGCGAGGTAAGCGCCGCTATGCAACAGGCGCTAGAACTGCGCTCGCAGGCTATCCCGGAGATTCGCCGCGCTCTGGAGAATCCCGATGTAGAAGTGTCGCCTGAGGGCGTTGTCAGAAGGCCTGTAGCTGTTGAACGTACCGGCGGCGGCGGTGTTGGCGGCATGACGTTCAGCGACAGACTTGTGTCGTCTAGCGTTGCCTCGGAAGGGGTGAACGACATGGCCAGCAAGCTGTATCCGGGACGCACTGGACCCAAGCTGGCAAGCGATGTCTACGAAGTGGTAGATGACCCCACAGCGGAGGGGGGCGGAACCAAGCTGCGCAAGATTGCAAGCGCGGGGGATGAGTACACTCCGCAGATTGCGGCTGACGTAAAAGACGCAGTATCCCGCGATGCTTTGTACGGCGAAGTCAAGTTCGACAGCAATGACATCGTAATCAACCTTGCCAAGCGTGTGATGCGCTTGGATATCCCTGCTCAGTACCGGGCGCTTGGACGGGCTATCCAAAAGGTTGCTGAATCAACAGATCGCTTTGCTGGAGCCGAAGCTGATGTTGGCGTAGACGCAGAGGCAGGCGGCGAAGCCCTGGCCGCTCAGGTTGCTCAGCTGCAAGAGCAGCTGAAGTCTCGGAAGTCTCTACCTGCTGGCTCGCCGGAGCGACGCGCCGTGCAAGCCCAGCTTGATGTCATCCGCGAGCGCTCTAATGCCTACCGCCGACAAACCGCCGCTAGGTCTAGCGAGGAAATCAGAAAGCAGTCAGAGCGGGTAAAAGACATCGTCTCCAAGATGCTGGCCGCTGAGGCCATCGTCAAGTACGGCCAGGACTACAGCACGCTCACGGACGAGCAGAAGAACCTTGTCCGCATTGATGCCGAGAAGCGCCTCGCTGGCTTCACTGGCGTAGACGACCCCGGCTCCATGCGCATGCCGTTCATGCGCGACACGTCAGCTTTCCGTCGTGGCTTCAATCCGGAGCGTGCAGCCAAGCCTTTGGAACAGCGCGGAGAGGAAGCATCTTCAGAGGCTGCCGCACTGGCTACGGCTCGACGCGAAGCTGAGTTTGAGCGTGAGTACTCTGCGCTTGAGCAGGAAGAGAAGCTGCAAGGCATTGCTCGGGAAGAAGAGCAGGCTCGCCAAACAGAGCTTGCGGCCATTGCCAAGTACGAGCAGCAGTTTGCTGAGATGGAGCGTGAGGAGGCACAGCGTACGGCGGACATTGCTGCCGAAGAGCTGGCCATCATGCAGGAGATGTCCAAGGAGGAGGCCAAGCCTCTGTCCGAGCGCCAGGGGCTTTCTGACCAGCAGAAGGTTGCCATGTACCTGATGGCGCGGGAAGTCATCCCGACGCTCATTGCGCAGCGCAAGCGCCTGCCCCGTAACCAGCAGCCGCCTAACCTGCGTCAGGCGCTGAAGGAGTACTTTGCGCTAGAAGACGAGTTGCGCCGCAAGTACCCGGATGCTGAAGACTGGAAGCGCAAGCGCCTAGGAAAGCCAACTCAGCCGTTCCAAAAGCCTACACCCCGTAAGGATGTAGCCCCCAAGAAGGGCGAGACGGCTTTGCAGGCTGAGATTCGTGGCAAGTACGGCTCGGACCTGGAAACGCTGGGCGAAGAGCAGCGACTGTTGGCCGACTCACGCAAGGCAATCGCGTCCATCTTCAAGGCAGTCAAAGACAAGGCTGACCTTCCGCGCAACGTTGGAGCAGGAGCATTCGCTCCAGTTGCTGAGTTCAGCAAGCGAACCGCCGGAGCCCGATCCACGACTGGGGGGCAGCGCCAAGCGCCGTTTACATCCGTCAACGGAAGAAGCCTGGAAGACATCGCGGCGGAGATCTACACAGACCACACGGCTGCGCAAAAGCTCCGCAAGAACCGTGGAGACAAAGTGCAGGTTGCACGCCTAGAAGCAAAGGTCGCCGACAACCTGAAGCTGCTTGATCGCATCTCCAACACGCAGAAGGCGCGCATCAACAAGATTAGCGACATCAAGCGCGAGGTGCGAGCTAAGTCTGGTATCGCAGCTCCAACCTTTGGGCGCGACAAAGCCAAGCCTGCCGCCGCCACCGAGGCTGCCCAGCAGCAGCCTGCGCAAGAGCAGACTCAGGCTCAAGAGCAGGCTGAGACTAAGCCCGCTGAGGCTACTGAAACACAGCAACAGCAAGAGCAGGAGCAGACGCAGGAACAAGAGCAGCAGACCGTCGAGTTTGACCCTGAGACGTTTGAGCCTAGCGATGACGCCCTGGAGGTTTTGTCGTCCGAGCCTACTCTCAATGAGGCATACCGCGCAGCAGTAGCCGAGGCAGGAAACGAAGGCCTTGCATTCTTCAGCGGCTACTTGCCGCAAGACGCAAGTGACAAGCAGATGGACGCGATGGAGGTCCTGCGGGAAAAGTACGAAGAAGGCGTGCAAGAATTTGCTGACGCAGCCGACATTCGCCGCATTCTGTATACAGACCAGCTTGCAAAGCCACCCGAATCAGTCGTGGCCTACCGCGTTGACACCACTTCTGGTGTCCCCGAGATTGATGTGATTGCCGTAAACGTGGTCACCGGAGCAGTTCGCCTTGTGCCAAGGCAGGAAACTGCTGACCACGTTTCCAAGCGACCCGACGCAGAGGTTGAGCGCAGCTTCAATATGCGCCTAGAGGGACTACTGGAAGACTATCGCCGCGAAACCCGTGGCGAGCGCCAGCAGCAACAACAGCAGGACGAGGAAGGCGACGAGGAAGCGCCAGCCCCTAGCGCCTCTGTAAGTCCACTGGAAATCCCAGGCATGCAGCCGATGGAGGTGTTTTCCTTCGGCGGTCGCGTCATGGCCGTAATTGACATTGACGGGCAGAAGGTTCCGTTCTACAGAAGCTCTGGAAAAAACAAAAAGCCTGGCGTATCAGGCGGCCTCTGGTACCCGTTCATGGGAGTGACGGCGTCAGAGAACGGTGAAGTTACATGGATTGCCAAAACCAGCGACGTTGGGAACTTCTACGGAATTGAAAAACTAAAGCAGGCCGCTGAGTTCTTGAACAACAAGTACTCAATGGAAGCCATGGCGGATGACTCGGTCCCCAACGTCGCAGCGGAGGGCATGAAGGCCGGTGTTCACAAGACTGGGAAGAACGCCAAGACGCGCACCGCTGAGTACCTAAACTCCCTTACCGGGTATGGGATGGATTACCATCCAAGCCGCAAAGACAAGGACGGGGACCAGAAGTTTACTGATTTCTCCAAGCAGTACCTGTCGCGGCTTTCACAGGCTTTGTCAGCCCAGAAGCCAGCCCCTGCGGCGGCTAGAACCGGCGTCCCAACTACCGCAGAAGAACAAATCCAAGCCGGCATTGACTTCCTTGGCAACGAGTCTACGGCTGGAAGGACGGAGCTGTACATCAAACTGCCACAGCTCGCCTCTATGGCGTCTGTTGTCCCGCTTCCTGGGTTTGGTCCGTCGTTTATCCGTGTCCCATCTGGTCCTGATGGCAAGCCCATGAAGATCGAGGTGATGTACATGCTGATCAACTGGGGATCAATCACCCCATCGCACACATACAGCCAAGGAAAATTCAGAAAGAACAAAGACGGCGACATCAACGAACGCCCGTACGACGATCCCGAGGCGGGCAAGAACTTGCGCCGCGACTTCGAGGCCAACCTCGAAAACTTTGACCCGGCGTTTGTTTTGTCCACGGACAACACCGCAGTCAATGGCCCGCCTGTAATCACAGCACGGGGCGTTGTCCTGGGGGGCAACTCTCGCGCGATGATGTTGCAGTCCCTTAGCCGTGAGCAGCGAGATGCGTACGAAAAGGCGCTCAAGGACACTGTCTCGTCTTTGCCGTATTTTGCTGACAAGGAGTACAAAGACTTTGATCCGTTTGGTGGCACGGTTCTCGTCCGCGTCATCAAGCCTGGTCAGCAAGGCAAGCCTGGCGAGCTGTCTCCGTTCCTCAACGAGTCGTTCACTGCCAGCCGCGAGGTCAATGCACGCGCCACTTCGCGGGGCGCACGCCTCAAGCCCGAGACTGCATCCCAGCTTTCCAATGTCATTGGCGACCTGACCATGCGAGGTGCCTTGGGCGTGCCTAACAAAAGCGTCGAAATCCAGCAGTTGTTGTTGGGCGACGGCGTGTTCACTGAACGCGAGCTTGATGCCTTGCGCGACAAGAAGGGCCAGCTTACGGACCAGGGCCGCTCAGAAGTTGAGATGGCCGTGCTCGGCGCTGTCGTTAACGATGTGCGCGTCATGTCTGAGGTCGAGCCCAGCACGATGCAGAAGATCGTTGGCTCAGTTGCCCCGCTCTTGCGGATCATGGCGGCGGACCCGTCATCCCGCCAGTCCATCGAGAACGCTATCGACGTGCTGAACTACATGAAGGCCAACGACATCAGGCTCGACGAGCTTGATCGTCAGCAGTTTGCCTTCACAGATAAGCAGGCCTGGCGCGACGACCAGCTCGCCAAGGATCTTGCGGCCATTATGAGCCTCGGCAAGCTGAACGCCGCCAAGGCCCTTTCCCGCATCGCTGTCGAGGCTGAGGCTGCTGGCACCAACCAGGGCGACATCTTTGCTGTTATCGAGCCCGGCAAGCCCAAGCTAAGCGCAGCCGAGACTGTGCGCGAAGAAGCCCGCCAGATCAACAGCCGCGATAAGGATGAACGCGCTGGAGAGGCCAAAACACAGAGCGGCTTCAAGCCCATCTTGTCTCCGTCAGAAATCCCTGAGGGCTTGAACCTAGACCTGGACATCAACATCCAGCAGCTGACAGACATGGCTCGTTCCTATGAGGCGCAGACAGACCCGCTGGTCAAGTCGGCAATTGAGTCCCAATACAACCGCCTCGCCAACCTTATCATCAAGAAGGTCAAGGATGCCCAGGCCAAGAACAAGGACAAGTTCTTCAAGCCTCTCTACGAATCCGTCATTACCAAGGTCACCCAACGCGCCAACGTAGCTAACCACCCACGCCTAGGCGATGGCCTGGCCAAGAAGGGTGGCGGCGATGTCATGTTCAGCCGTCGGCTCGTGGAGACGGAAGACGAGCGCTTGCTGCGACTCGCTACACGCAAGCCGGAAGAACTGCTGCGCGTGTCGTCGTCCACCGAGCAAGGCCGTCGTGAAGGCGCTGGCGCTGTCGGCTTCTTGAACTCTGTCTACGAGAACGCTGTTGACGCCGAGGCCGCGCTGCGAGAAGTCGAGCGCAAGATCTCTGAGTCAGCTGATGCCCAGGCAAAGCTCATTGCTGAAGGCAAGCTGCCTGACGACGTGGAGCGCTACAACTACAACAGCGCCAAGCATGCTGTTAGCGACATGCTTGACCTGTACCGTGGACGTATCGGCGAGAACAACAAGATCGCCATGCAGTTCCGGCAGGACATGATTGATGCCGCCAAGAAGCACGGCATCCCCATCACGCCTGAAGATGCTGCTGACACGGACATGGTCAGCGCAGAGGACTACCTGTACGCTACGCACGCAGAAGAGGCAAACAAGGCCATTGCGTATGACCGCGCAGAGGAGCGGTTCGACAAGTCCAAGCGCGGCAAGGACATCAAGAAGGAGATCCGCAAGCTGCGTAGCTTTGTCGTTGGCGAGCGCGGCAAGTCCAAGCGCGACGATGGCAAGGACCCGGACTTCGACAAGATCGACGAAGCGCTGGCCAAGATTCAAGAGCTTGAAGCTGAGCGCGATGCGGTGGTGAAGGGTGAGGTTGACAACTCCTACGTCCAAGCCAAGGCCGCTAAAGCAGAGATTGCCAAGCTAGAAGCTGACATCAAGCTGCTTCCCAAGGACTCCTCTGCGCGTAATCGCCTGGAGGTTGACCTCAAGGAACAGCGTGACCTGTTGGCTGAGTCGACCAAGGATCACTCTGGCTCCGGCATGACGGACGAACAGGCCAGGGAGATCCTTGACCGCGTCAACAAGTCGCCTGAGGGCACAAAGCTCAACGGCGCGATTGCTGGCTACAAGGACATTCGCACGGCTATGACCGGCTTGCAGGCTGCGAAGCTCAAGATCCAAGTGGACTCGGGCCTCGTCGACCCTGACACGGCGGACAAGTGGCGCGAACGGTATGGCCCCAACTATGTACCGCTGAAGAGCACGATCCGCCCGCCTGATGGCAACGGGTTTGGCTCTAGTGGATTCAGCATCAAGGGCAAGGAGACCGAGTCCCGTAAGGGCCGCGCTACCTTGGCTGATGATCTGATTGGCCACTCACTGGTTGACTTCTCGCACGCTAACAGCCGTGCCATGAAGAACCTGGTGATGAACTCGTTTGTACGCTTGGCTGAGTCAAACTCCAAGCTGAGCATCTGGACCGTTGTCGGCACACGCAAAGACTGGGAGAAGGGTCTCAAGAGCGGCCTGTACGACGAGCGCGACAACCGTCGCATTGTGTCGGTCAAGCGCACTCAGACCTATGAGGATCCGTTCACTGGCGAGCTTGCAACTCGAACCACTGAGCGCATCGTCTTGGTCAACGACGAAGGCCTTGCGCGAGCCCTCACGCAGATGGACGGCATCGACATGGGCTCGTTCACGGCTGGTGCGATTCGCGCTACGCGATTGTTCACCAAGATGCAGACGGCATGGAACCCTGCGTTCATCCTGCCGAACTTTGCTCGTGACGTGCTGTTGGCTGTCGGCATCCGCTACACAGACAACGGCCTCGGTGCCTCGCGCAGACTCGTTGCCAACATCGTTCCCGCTCTGCGCACCATCCTGGCCGTGGAACTGGGCAGCACAGCTATCGGCAAAGCTCTTGGCTTTGACAAGATGAAGGCTGGCAAGTTTGACCTGGAGTACCGCGAGCTTCGCAACCTAGGCGGCTTCTCCAGCCCCGTCGATTACGGCACCGTGACAGAGCAGATGGATCGCCTCCGCAAGGAATCGGCCCGTCCTAGCAGCGTCTACGGCAAGGCTGTTGAGTCTCAGCGTAATGCAGCCAAGAACCTGTTTGAGTTCGTGGAAGCCATCAACACGGTCGTTGAGCGGGCCACGCGCTTGGCTGCATATGTCGAGTTTGACGAGACGATGGCTCAGGACGCAGCAACTTCCGGCAAGCGCTACATGCGCGGGTCAGAGAAGATCAAGCGTGCTGCCGCCACCAAGAACCTGACGGTCAACTTCGACCGCCGTGGTCGCGCTGGCCACATCCTGAACTCGCTGTATGCGTTCTACAACGCAAACGCCCAGGGTACAGCCAACTTGATTCGCCGCGTTGGACCTAGCGCAACGCCCGAGCAACGTATGCGTGCAGGCATCGCCATCGCGTTCCTGTCTACGGCAGGCTACGCCATGTCGCTGCTGGCTCGCGCCATGGGCGATGACGACGAGCAGGGCGAAGAGGCATACAAGGGCCTCGCTGCCGACGAGCTACAGAAGAACATGGTCATCATGTTGCCTGGAGCCAAGAGTTCCAGACTGACAGTGCCCCTTCCCTGGGGTATGAACATGGCCTATTTCGCTGGCGTTCAGATGGAGCGACTGGCCTCTGGCCAGATTGATGCACAGACAGCAGCCGAAGAGTACACAAGCGGTTTGCTTGGCTCGTTCTCTCCGATCACTGGCCCCACTGCATCGCTGGCCATCGTGCCGACGCTGGCTCGTCCGTTCGCGGAAATCACTGCGAACATGAACTACGCTGGCAACACGATCATGCCGCCTGTTGACCCGTACGATAAGACGCCTCTGCCTGACAGCCGTCGCGCCTACCGTACTGTTGGTGCTCAGTCCCGTTGGGTGGCTGAGACTCTCAACGACTTCACTGGCGGAGACGAGCGTACGTCAGGCATCATCGACGTGTCGCCCGAGTCCATCGAGCACATCGCCGAGTTCATGTCTGGTGGAGCTGGCCGCTTCGTGCAGAACGCATTCGGCCTTGACCTGTCCCGCGAGGAACGCCAGATCCGCGACATCCCCGTTGCCGGTGCTATTGCCGGTCGCTTCGTGCGTGAGTCCGACACCAACCAGCGGACCATCACCGAGTACTACGCCAACACCGACAAGGTGGCTCGCCTGCGCGAGGACCTCAAGGACCCACGCACCAGATCCGAGTCTATGTCAGACCCGCTCCGTGCTGTTGACCGCTACGCCACGGCCATCGAGGGCAAGCTACGCAAGCTCAAGGACGCCGAGCGCCGCGCTCAGAACTTTGGCAACGCAGAGATGGTGAAAAATCTGTCAGCTCAGCGCATCCAGCTGATGCAAAGCTTCAATCGCCGCTACAATCAAGTCTCCGAACGCTGACATGGTTCAAGACAAGACAATTGTTCTCGACAAAGGGACTCTTATCCCCGTTGGCGTGGCAGCCGGGGTAGTCCTAAGCTTCGCATCTGCTACATTCTGGCTACAAGGCAGGCTGTCGGAGATCGACCGCAAGCTGGAACGGATCGACGCCCGCGTCCAAACAACGTGGGATCGCACAAGCATGGAGAACTGGGCGCTTCGCCTTGCTCGTGAAAACCCCACAGTCAGCGTCCCCGAGGTACGATAAATGGTTGCGATTCAAGCTGTGTTGACGAAGATCGTTGGCTCCTCCACTTGGTGGGTTAGCCTGTTGCTGCCCGTTCTGAAGGTGCTGCTGGAGAAGTTCGGCATCATCATCCCGTGGGAGGTTGTGATGGCTGGCCAAGGCGCGTACGGCGTCAAGGAAGCCGCCACCAAGCTCCAGCCTGTGGTTGCAGCCAAGATCGCTGCCGCAGCTGCTGCGCCCAAGGAGTGATCTTCCGTGGTCGACAAGTCCTCAATGCCGTGCAACAAGCCCCGGCGGGCTGAGGCGGGCTCTTCCAAGAAGAGTGTCGTCAAGGCCTGTCAGGGAGGCAAAGAGAAGATCGTCCGTTTCGGCGACATCCACTTGTCGATCAAGAAGAACCAAGCCGACCGCAAGAAGTCCTACTGCGCCAGGAGCGGCGGCATCAAGGGCAAGTCTGACAAGTTCTCGGCCAACTACTGGTCGAGAAGAGCGTGGGACTGTTAGGAAGGAGGTGATTAGAATGAAGAAGTGCGGCACGAAGAAGGGCGGCAAGAAGATGCCCCGCTGATCTAGCCGATCAGAATCAAGACAACGCCAGGTCCCACCGCCTGGCGTTTGTCTTTTAGGTCTGTACCCACTCCAGGGTGCTCTTGTCGTAGCGCATCCACAGGGCCTTGACCTCCCAGCGGTTGGACTTGTTCTTGGCCCAGCCGTGTACGAGGATCAGGCCGCCAGCCGCAGACCACATCGCGGCTTCCTCCGACTCCTTGATCTTGTTGACACGAGCCGACAGGTTGGACTTGCTAGTCGTTTGTACACCAATGATGTTTGTGGTGTCTCCGTCCAGCGCTTTCACGGCAACGATGTCGATTACGCCAAAAAGGTCTTGGCGAACCCTTGCGTGCTGGTTCCACCTCTCAACTACCTGAGCGGTGTATCCAAGATCTCTAAGCAGTTTAAGGCTACGCTGAGTCGGGCTTGTTGCCATAAAGAAGAAGGGCCAGGTTTCCCTGGCCCCTTGGTAGCTCAGTTGCTGGAGCCCGCAACGAGCGGCTGAAGCGAACTATTGCAATGCAGCAAGGTCTTGCGAACCTCGTCGCTGGCTCCGTTCATCTTCGACGCTTCCAACATCTCGTCCATGATCTTGCCAACGCGGCGCAGCACTCGTGCTTTCTCGCGGTTGTCAAGCTTAGCAAGACGATCAGCCAGTTCCTTGCGGCGCTCCTCAGCGCTACGACGACGGCGGGTCTTCACGACAACGCCATCGGTGGTGGTAATGTTAGTCATGCGAGCACTATATGTAGTGTAATCGTCAATGTCAATACACAAAAAAGTAGACCCGGCTCACAACCGGGCCTACCGACCAGAACAGACAACAGACTGAAGGCTCGCAACCTTCCTGACCTATCCGAGCAGGGCTCACAACCCCCTCCAACTTTCCAACGCGCACTTTGTACTACGCCCCTGCAAGTTAGTCAATACAGATATTGACTTTTTTCTTATCGAAAAGCACCATGTGTGTATGACTACCAGACAACACGGTGACCCTAAAGCCGAGAAGGACTTGCTTGGACTACTCATCAACTCGCCGCACCTCATCTCTGAGGTGTCGGAAGTCGTGTCCCCTTCGCACTTTACAGGAGACAGGGGCAAGCTGGTCTACGAGGCCATGCTGGCGCTGCACGGCAACGGCCAGATCCTAGACTTCTCGTTGCTGTGCGACGAGCTAAACTCGAACGGCACGCTCAACAAGGTTGGCGGCAGGGCTGAGATTGCGGCTCTTGCTGGCAGGTACACCAACGATGCGTTCATGGGCCACCTTGCTGGCCGCATCAGAGCACACGCTGCCCTGCGTGACCTTGGAGCTGTTGCGTCCGAGCTGCTGAACGAGAGCCAGTCGTCCAAGCCCGAGGAGTCGTCCATCCTCGACTTGGTGGACAAGGCGCAGGCGAAGCTCTCAGACATCATCTCATCAAACAAACAAGATGACGTCGGTGAAGCCTGCACCGAAATCGCATCCGTAGCCGAGATGCTGGTCAAGCCTAGGTCGTCCTCCATGCAGGGCGTGCCCACTGGCTTCCTTGACCTAGACGATGTGTTGTGCGGCCTGCGCCCCGGGCAGCTTGTCCTGTTGGCTGCTCGCTCTCGCGTCGGCAAGACTAGCCTCGCCTGCGACATCGTGAGGCAGGCCGCTACGGACAACCGCACCGTTGTATTCTTCTCCTTGGAGATGACGCGCCAGGAGATCTGGGAGCGCATGATCAGTGGGCAGGCTGGCATCAGCCTTCACGACATGCGGATGCGCGAGGCCACCGACGAGGAAAAAAATAAGGTCTCGTACGCTGCATCAGAGTTGGCGTCAATGTCGATCATCGTGAAGGACACACCCAACACGACGCCGCTTTCCATGCGAGGCTTCTCGCGCAAGATCATCAGCCGCAAGGGGAAGATCGACCTCATCGTGGTTGACTACCTACAGTGCATCCAGTCCGGCAAGGACAGGCAGTCGCGCTACGAGCTTGTTAGTGATGTGTCTCGCCAGATGAAGGTACTTGCCCGCACGCTGAACGTGCCTGTGCTTGCGCTGGCACAGCTAAACCGCACGGCAGAGGACGAAGAGCCTCGCCTGTCGCACCTGCGCGAGTCAGGCGGCCTAGAGCAGGACGCTGACGTTGTTCTGCTGCTGAACAGGCCGCATGTGTTTGACAGCGAGAAGGATCCGACACTTGCAACTGTCGACATCGCCAAGCACCGCAACGGGCCGTGCCAGATGATCAACCTTCACTTCGAGGCTGGCAGCGTGAGTTTCAGGAACAGGGCTCCGAAGATTGAGGACTTCAGCAAGGTCTCGCAGGACTCGCCAGTGGCACCGCCTAGGAAGAAGAAGACCAACTGGTACGAGAACGGACAGTTCGACTAAAGCAGAAGGGGCTGGCCAGGGATTACCTAGCCAGCCCCTTCACTTGCTGCCTGCCTGTCTACTTCGAGCTAGGCTTCAGCTGCTTCAGCACACGGAACTTGCTTACCGACTCTTCCCGTGCAGGCAACTTGCGCGTCTGCTCTAAGAAGCTGAACCCAGAACCGTCCTTGAATCGGCCAGTCTCTGCGTCCCCAAGGGCTTCGAGGATCTTCACGCGCCCCATGCGCTCCATGTCTTCTCCCTCGCTAATCATCTCCTTGCCCTTCGCCATCATGTCAACGTAGGGAAGGAGTTCGTCGCTCAGGTCAACCGCCTTGCCTGCTTGACGGGCCATCGACTTGGCTGCCTCAACATCCTTCTCGTAGTTCATGGACGGGGGCACACGCTTTTCAATGTGCTCCTCCCAGAACATGCGAATCATGTTGGTAGCCCAGCCCTCCCACCACTGTCTGTCGCGGCTGAGTCGATATAAACGCAGGCCCGGGGGGATCAGTGCCGACACATGCCCGAAGTCACAGTCGGCAATCATCATGTACAGCCTGCACTGAGTCTGCGGGCCGATAGGGCAATCCTCGCCCCATGGATCATGGTAAATGGGGGCCTTCATCTCGACGATGAACGACCCATCCTGTCCCTGCCCGACGATGTCAGGCGTACCAACGAGGTACGGCATGCTGTCGTGCTGGATCATCTTCTTGTTCATCACCATGCCGCCGCCTAGCTGAGCCTGAAGCATCTTGAAGTGCAGCTCCTCGCTGTTGCTGCCCCATGCGAACAGCTCCTTCATGTCGTCGCTCAGCTCCTCAGGCGTGTCCGTGCCGTCAAGCTCAGACACAATCCGCAGGTACTCGGTGTAGGGTGTGCCGCGCACGCCCTTTTGGCCCGGGTACAAGATGTTGACCGCCGTGCTGATGTTGATCTTGCCCTTTCGGGCATAGTGCCACTCAGCTGACCCGTGCTCGATGTCCTTGATCCACATGCTACGCGCCCTTCTCTAGCTCGTTGCTGTACACCAAGAGCACGGCCTCCTCGACCTGCTTGGGAGCCTTGCCCTGCAAGTACTGCTCGGAGACCTTGTCGGACAGCCACTTCAGGTAGCCGATGCCCTCCTTCTGCATAGCAATGGAGTGCAGCTGCTGGTTCTTGAACTTTCCAAACGGCAGCGTCTGCGCGTACGCCCACTGAAGCGTCAGCGAAGGCGACACCGGGACGCCCATGATCACCGTGGGCATGTTCTCGGCAGGCACTTCCTCTCCGTTGAACTTGTCCACGAGGCGGTCCATGAATCCGTCGTCGCTAGATTCAGCCTCAACAGCTTGCGGCTGCTGAACTGGCTGAGCACGGACAGGGGGAGTAATCTCGCGCTCTACGCGCTGCGCCTTCACGGGCGGGGGCAACGATGCGCTTGCGCGTTCAGTCTTGGACCACAGTTCAAGGGCAACGCCAAAACGCATGGCTGCGTTCCGTAGCGCGTCACCGATCAGCTGCTTCTCCGCGTCAAACACGTTCGGCTCTACGCTTCCGTAGCCGTAGCGGGTGACGCCGCACACGGTGAGACGGATCCACAGGCCAATCGGCTTGCCAGTCTTGTCACGCTCAAACTCAGGCACGCCCTCGTGCCAACGGCACGGCTGCCAGTTCCAGTCCGGGTCGATGTCCAACAAACGCTCGGTGATGTCGGCGTGGCCAACATAGTCCAGCATCGTGCCGCCCTTGGGCTTGCGGCTGATCTTCTCGGGAGGGAACGGGACCCGTAGGGCGTTCAGCTTCCCATGGCGCTCCGCTGTCTGCGCCGCTTCGGTTGCGACTTCGGTCGCTGTCTTGTGGTCTAACATTTTCCTAGATTCCGTTGTTGTCTCTTGACTTGATTTGCTACCATCCACTCAGTGGTTAGCCCACTGAGCTGGCAACGCGGACAAGTTATGCAATCAATCAACCTCTGTCAACAACTGTCACCTGAAAAAATCAAATACCTCACGAGCTGTAGCATTCCGGGCTGCGAGGTAAAGGTTTACAGGTACCGAGTAGCGAAGTGGAACTACCGCCCGCTGTGTGTCAGCCACTACAATAGATTGTCTCAGTACGGCCACCCGCTAGAAGGTCCGCCGCTAAAGCCGAGGCGTCTGCCAGCGAAGAAGTACCTGCCAGGAATGTGGACTAGCCTCAAGAAGTGGGTCCGCAAGTACGGGTTCAGGTTCAAGATTGTGACCTGCAAGCGGCTGGGCAAGGACTACAACGCCATGTATATCGCGGTTCCGGCCAACTCCACTGGCCCACGCGCTGGCTCCAGCAAGGTGATGCTGAGCATCGCTACTGTCTTGTGCTGGGAGCGCCTTGGCTGGACCATTACAGAGGAGCGCGGAGACGGCTGGCGAATGATCGCTGTCTTGCAAACTGAGTTTGACGGAGATCGTCTGCCAAGAAAAAGCAGCAAGGCGTGATATGATGCCCGCGGTGAATCCATGACAGTCGTAAAGTATCAAGTCACAACCGTTCGCCCGGTAGCCTCTCAGGCCTCGTCGGGCTGACGGTGCTTGTATACCCAATCGTTGTCGAGATCGACGACATCTGCTGGGAGTCCAGATTCGTGAACCAGATCGTGTACGGGGCGTTCAACGAGGGGTCCAACTTCAAGGTTATGGCCCGCGTTGTCGGGCTTGACAATGCCGTGATTACTACGGCTGGAACCTGTTCGCTGCTCGTGTACGACCTGAACAGCGACGACCCGACGGCTGCGTTTTACACCAACGCAACCCTGTCGCCGAGCCCGATTGCTGCCCTGTCTACCACCTCGGGCTGGACGGTTGACTCCACTGGCTACAACTTCAGCTACACGATGCAGGACAGCGTTGTCTTTGCGTCTGCCGCTGCAACTGGCGGCCACCGCTATCGCTTCGAGTTCAGCGTTCCGGCTGCGTCCGGCACCAATGGCACGGCGAAGATCGTGGCCATCATGACCTGCATGCCGAGCTACGGCACCTGATGGCCCTGTCAGAAGCTGGCGTAGTCCGTGTCGGCTGGACGAAGCCGATCATCGGGCCTGTCCTGATGGATGACGACCACGTTGTAGGATCGCTTCCACATGTCTTTGTGTTCTTCGTGGTCTAGGCAGTTCACCATCAACTCCATGCCGACGTGCGTCTTTCGCACGTCAACCACGATGCCTGTGCAGTCGTAGACCACCGGCTTCCAGACCTTGTTCTTCGCGTTGGGCTTGCGCTGGTACGAGACCTTCTGTCCGATCCAGCCAAGGCTGTCGTCAATATGCTTCATCATCGACCTCGGCACGAACACAGTGCAGCCATCAATCCTCTGACTCATCCTCTTCGACTTCGTCTGCTTGCTGATCGACGGTGCCGGGCTGCTGCTCGTCTCTGAGATCGGAAGCCCGGTTGTAGGGTCCAACTTCATCTCTATCAATCTCCACTCTGCTGGACTTGGTTCCCGTTCGGCTGCCGAAGGCTGGCACTTCTTCAGGCGGCTGACCTAGGTTTGCGAGGTACGTCAACTCGCGCTCGACATACTCCAGCTTGGCCAATGATACATAATCGTTCGCACGCCTCGTTGACTCGATATCCCTGCGGCACGCCCGCACAGCCCTACGCATTGATCTGATAATGACTTGCGCGTCTGAGTAGTCGTCTGCCGTGCCGTTCTGTGCAAGCTGTCGGCAGAACTCAGTCTCGCTGAGGAACAGCGAATCCAGCGCAGCTACAATGCCTCTCCAGTACGCGGCCTTCACAATCGGGTGATTGCTGTTGGCTGGCCCCAGCGACATATCGGCAAATCTACGGTACCTGACTCCACACCTTAGGGCGAAGCCGTACTTGAACCTGGTTCTGTTCCTAGTCATTGCGAGCTTTTTGCTTGGCCGATGATGTTTGCTTGCTTAGCCGATGATATTTGTACACCGCGTAGCGCGTGCGCGCAAGTGCGCGTGCGCGTGCCCGCATGTACGCGAGGCCCCCTAACGCCCAGCTATAGGAATAAAGCCTACGCACATTAGCGTATAGGAATATCTTCGCCGATTGCCATGATCTGCACATCGACGAGCCCGACATCGTTGTCGTGCTTGCCGTTCTCACAACCAGACCGACCGATATCAAAAACAGACAGACAGCTATGACAACCCAGAACCCGAACCCCTTCAGCGGCCTCGATCAGTACATCCGTAGCGTAGCCGAGAGCGTTGTGGAGTCCACGATGGGCGAAACGACCAAGGCCATGCGTACCAACGACCTCGACATGCCTTCCCGCAGTCGTGAGTTTATCCGTCAGGAACTCGCCAGCATGGCCGACTCGACCCGTGCGGCCCTTGTCGAGGGGACAGCGAACGCCGCCCGCCCGTACACGGCTGGCGTGTCGCCGCACTTCGTTGAAACCACTACGGCCAAGTCTATTCGTCGCGCCATGGCCACGGCCAAGGCTGCCGACCGTTGGCTTGTGATTGTGTCCGGCCCCGCCGGAACTGGCAAGACCTTCCCCGCGCTGCAAGTCTCCCTCCGCACTGGCCGCCCCGTCTACCCCGTCGAGATCAGCGAGGCCACCACTCTGGACGACCTCTTTATGCGTCCGTGGGTGACTGGCCCGTCCACGATGGGCTGGGTGGAGGGCCCCGCAGTCCGCGCTGCACGCGAGGGCGGTATCCTTCTTCTGGATGAATGCGACCTAGCCAGTCCGCGCTTGATCGGCGGCCTTCACGGCTTGCTTGAGTCTGGACAGACCCGTCTGCGCTCAGGTGAATGGCTTCAGGCGCATCCCGACTTCGTGGTGATTGCCACCTGCAACGGCCTGCGGAGCAGCAAAGGCACCTATTCGACGCACTCGATTAGCACGGCCTTCGCCGACCGCGCCGTGTTCGTCGCTGCCGACTACCTGCCCGAGGCCGACGAGATCGCTATCCTGTCGCGCTACGGCTCCCCCGAAGCAGCCGCAGATACGCGCAGCGACCTTGTTGTCCTGCGCCGGATGTTCGAGGCTGGCGGGCTTCGCATCGCCCCGTCTACGCGCCGTGGGGCCGTTGTGGTCGCGGCCTTGGCCGCTGGTGCCAGCCGCGCCGATGCTTGGCAAATCGCTATGGTTTCGGGCTTGGACTCGAAGACTGCCGAGGAAGTAGGCCGCCAGCTAGCCGCCGCAGAAACGGCCCGCCAGTTGTCCGTCCCGACCGCAAACGGTGTCCTCCCCTGATCCACGAAGGTAGGTGAAACCATGACGAAGAGAAACAGGTACAAGAGTCACAAGAAGGCCAGAGGATCGTGGTGGGACTCTGCCGCGCTATGGGAATCCGATGACAGCTACGGCGAAACAACCTCGTGGCTGGACAAATGGGACGGCTCCGAGTTCAGGAAGAGCCGTCATCGCATCAATGACGGCTTGGTCAAAGAAGCAGGTGTCGCCGCAGCCGCAACCGTGCATGCCGCGCTCGACCGTAGAGCTAAGGGCCTGCACATTGAGGGCATTGACTCCTACATCATCGCCACAGCCAAAGCATGGGGTGGTGAGAAGTTCAGTACCGTGGCGTACGACCGCGCGCTTCGCAAGTACGCAGAACAGTCTGGCAAGGACTGCGGCCTCAAGGGTAAGGCACTCGAACGGCACACGGACGGATTCGCCGCCAGTGCGGCCCTCGACCTCTTGACGATTGACCAATGGACGGCCTTCGCCAAGTACTACATCCCCGACAGCTCTAACGGTGCTCCTATGATTGCGTCCGCAATCAAGAAGGTAGCTTCCGATACGATGCAAGCATCGAACGGAACGGGCCACCCGTCCACCGACCGCCGTATGAATCAGGCCGTGCCGGACGCGACTAACGCAGACGATGCTTATTACGCAGAATCTGACGAGAAAGACAGGGCTCTATCGGCCAAGACCGGGTTGCGTTACGACAAGATCGAGGCAAGGGAGCGCATCGACCTGTCCGGCTTCCGTGCTTCGGCGCAGTATCTAGCCACCGCTCTGGAGGACAGCCGCCGCGAGTACCTCCTAAGTGAATGGTCTGGTTCTCGCCTTGGTAACGATGCAGCCCTATGGGCCAGCGGGGCGAGCTTCTCGCCCTTCGCCGAGCCTGACATGATGCTGGGCGGGTTGTGCGATGTTCTGATCTTGGTCGATGCATCGTCCTCTACCATTGACGACGAGAAGACGAATGTGATCTTGTCCACCGTGGCGCACGACTTCGCTGTTGCGCTTCGCGGGGCCGGACACGGCGCGGCTGTTGTGCCGTGGTCCCACTACAACGGTGGCCTATACAACCGAGAAGGGGCAACGCTCTGGAATGATCCGATTGACAGCGGCAACTGGCCCGTATGGGGCTGGGGCGGAACTGGCTTGGGTTGTGCAACAAGGGCGGCCCGCATGGCCTTCTCGTTGTGCAGCTCCGGCAAGAGGCGCAAGATCGCTCTGATCTTGACGGACGGACATACGAATGGCCGTCCTAATGAAGGCGATAGCCGCTCCTATTGGAACTTCGGTTCCGATCTTAGCGTTCTCTGGGCCGTTGGCCGCTTCGCTAAAGTACCCGACGACTGGAGCGGTCCGAGCCTTCACAGTCTATCGTCTCTGACGATGATGGACGACTTGCTCGCATCCGATGCGGTCAGGTATCTCTCCGGCCTTAGCCACTGATACACATACAACTACAATCCAACACAACTACGACCCGACTCAACAACACGCCTGGCTTAGCTGGGCACAAGACAATGAACTACGACAACGATAACGACGACGACGAAAGCGCAGACATGTTCGCCGAATGGCGAGAGCTTGATGCAGAGAGCGCAGAGGAAGGACAGTACATCTTCTCCGCCGCCGCTCACATCGAGAAGCAGGTCTGGCGAATGTATGACAGCGGGACGCTCGACAACTCGACCGAGATGGACATCCTAGTGGCCACGATGGTTTCCAGCTTCATGGCCCGCGCTGGCATCAACCCCGATGGGATTGTCGAGGCCCTCATCAACAACACCGATGGGGCGCAGGCCAGCAGCGTTGTGGTTACTCGGGCCTTGCCCGCTGCGATGTTGGCCGCTGCGGCCTTCTCCACTGCCGCCATGCGCATCGCGCTTGGTGGTGGCGAGATGGCTGGGCGCGTCCGGCTCCCAAATGAGAAGGCCGATGTATCCACCCGATGCGTCACGACCATCATCCAGATGGCCGCCCGCGCTTGTGCGTCCGTCCGCAACAAGACCGATGCAGACCTATCTAAGGGTGTTACCGCTGTCGCACGCCAGTCCGTCAAGAATGAACTATCCGCCAAGGAACTGGAGGCCCTCCAGACCATTGACAGCCTTCTGGCCATGTGGGAGCAGGACAAGGGCAACGGTGGCCACCATGGGTAGGAAACTACACTCCGTGCCATTGCAGGACTCGCAGGTCGTCGTGGCTGGCTCGGCCACTGAGGCGGCCATGCTCATCGGCGCACGCTCGGCCAAGGCGCACCTCGTCAAAGACCTTCGCGCTGTCGTCTGGGTAGACGATGAACAGCGAAACGATATGCCAGTTAACGACTGGGCCAGTGCAGTCCTCGGGCAGCCCGTACGGGGTACCGTGGTCGCGCTAGTGGTAGCGGCTGGGCCGTAACGCAAGACAGCGGCAGCGTTAGGAGACAGTACCTGGGCTTTTTATATCGGGGTCGGCCACTTGCAAAAGGGCCGGCCCCGCTCTACAATCGAGCACATGCGGCAGCCACTCCGGCCACCGCGACCACCTCAGACCAGAGGACCTCGACCGTGTACCGCCTCAAGTACCAACGCCAAGCCGACCCCAACAGCGCAGCCCATGTACTCCTCGTCTGCCACAACCGCACGAGCGGCAACCATCGGGACCAGATCGCCGCCCGCATCCAGCGCGGCTCTGCCTTGGATCAGGCCGTGGCCGACCTACTGGCCACCCAGCGTACCAGTCGCCAATACACCGTCTTGGAGACGGCCGCCACGATCCGCGAGCTCGTCAATACAGCCCGATACGAGCTCGGCATCCCCACCTACCGCCGCCAGACGCGCCACGGGAAAGGGGCCGTCTCCCTATGAACACTTACACGAACTGCGTTGTGGTCTGGCCTCGGCACAACCACCAAAGCGGAGCCGCGCAGCACGTAGTCACCTTCGGAAGCAACTACCCCATGGCCAAGAAGAGCAGGGCCAGATGCGGCCACGATTACGCCTACGACTTCGGCAGCTTGGATGGAGCGCAGGCCGCACTGCGGGCGGTCCGCGAGGAACTCGGCCTGCGCCACCAGATCGAACGCTGGACCTTCGCCAAGTTCGGCGGTAAGCGGCTCTGGATCGGCCTGCTGGCCCCGTTGGAGGTGAGCCCGTGAAGGCCAAGACCTCAGGACCGACCGCCACGGAGTGGCTATGGCTGGCGTTCTTGCTGGCCCTCGTCATGGTCGCGTAGACGCCACTCCTGGCGTAAATCGGGGCAGGCCTGCACGTCTAGAGCGTGCTCGCTTGCCTCTTTTCGTTTCATGACAGACCACCAAGTCGGAACCAGTCGTGCTCGACGATATCGCAGGCTTGCAGGCCGGACTGGATCGGTGGCGGATGGAGAGGGGGAAGAGGGACAGGGGGATCGGTGGTGGTTGACGGCCTGTTGCCACGAGGGCCGTCCCCGTCGACCAGCTCGCGCTTGGCTCGACTACGGGAAAAAGGCTTGCCTAACAACCCCCAAAAAAATTTCCAGTCTTTCCCTCTCTATTTCTTTCCTACTATCCTGTTGTGTTCTTTGTTTACGGAATACCACTATCGTGGTATGCGTTCTTTATCTATAGTTGTGTGAGAGTGTGTGGCTAGTACACTCCCCCTCCAAACTGGGGGACCCTACTGGGGGCTCGGTGTATCTTAGCTCCAACGTACATTCAGCACTACCCTATCCCCCTACACACCCCCTCTAAAAGAGGGACCCATCAGGAAAGCTACTCCCCGCCATGGCAGGCGACTCCCCTAACTCCCGCAGGAGCCTGAAGAGCATTGAGGCAGTAGACAAGCGCGTAGCGCACTCTGAGGCTCTGGGAGGCGCTAGGAAGCGTTCTGCCTCTAGTGATGGCCACAAGGCCACGCATGCGGCTAAGGCTGCTAGGACGATGGCTAAGGAGCTAGAGAAGCCTAGCTACGTCCCCATGGAGTTCAAGCTGTCGACACTGCGGCAGTTGATCATCGGGGAGCTGGAGGCTAACGATGGCTTAAAGGCTAAGGCTGTCGTAGACGCTCTGATTGCTAAGGCTATGGAGGGTGATACGTATTGCCTTAGACTGTTACTGGAGCGGGTGGATGGTCTGATGACTAAGAATGTGAACCTTACAGGGGCAGTGGCTGTAGGTCAGGTAGTAACTCTTATCGACACTAGGTCTCTGAACGTAGAGTTGCCTATCTCTGTTGGCGATACATCTCTAGAGTTGCGTAGCGTAGGAGTAGAGACTGTAGCTTCTACTTCCTCTACCTCTCTCCTCTCACACTCTCCTCTCTCTAGAGAAGCTAGAGAGAGAGAGTCAGAAGGTAAAAGCTTTTTCTCTGAAAGCTCTAGGGAGGTGATCAGCAGCTTAGCTGATGATGCTTTAGAGGCAGCTGACTCGGTGCTTGGCAACGCCCAAGCAGCGAGTGCGGTAGAAGCAGATGAAGAGTAACTAGGACCTAGACAGTGTCAGGGAGACTCACCCTCCCCTTCGGTTCCCTCTCAACGAGGCGAATCGTACACTCCTAAAAATACCCTGTCAATAGACGAACTAGGAAAAACTTAGAGACATGCACCAAGGGGCAGTAGGTAAGCAGCAGGTAGAGGTAAGGGGCGCACCGGCCACGTTGTGGGACAAGGTGCAGAAGCCTGGCCTGGAGAAGGTAACTGAGGCGGTGATTGCTGGTCCTGGCGGCACTGGCAAGAGCCGGGGCATTGCCCACTTTCTGTGGTGGGTGTTGAACACATACCCCTACTCCCGGATCCTGGTGATCAGAAAGACCCGGGTGTCGCTGTCGGAGGCGTTCCTGAAGACATGGGAGCAGGACGTGATCCCTCCTGGGTCGGAGGTGCTGAACGGACCACTGCGTGCCCACCGTCAAAGCTACCGCCTGGAGAACGAGAGCGAGCTGGCAGTAGGGGGCTTAGACAACCCTACCCGCCTGTACTCCACAGACTGGGACATCATCTACGTCCAGGAGTGTACGGAGCTGACCGAAGACGAGTGGGAGCGGCTACGCCGTGGTCTTCGTAACTGGAAGCTTCCGGTGCAGATGCTCCTGGGCGACTGCAACCCTGAGAGCGAGCGGCACTGGCTGTACCGGCGGTTCCTGGATGGTAGGACCCAGCGCCTGGACTCCAAGCATGCCGACAACCCCAAGTGGTTCTCTGCGGAGAAGAACGCCTGGACCCCGGAGGGGGTTGCCTATATCAACAACCTGGCAAGGCTGACCGGGGTACGCAAGCGCCGACTCCTGTACGGGGAGTGGGTGTCAGCAGAGGGGGCCGTCTGGGAGGAATGGGACGAGGCCCGGAACGTGATCGACAGACCAGCTGGTGACCTGAAGATGGTCCTGTCTACCCTGGATGTGAGATGGACCTTCGCCAGCATGGACTGGGGGTACACAGCCGCCGGTGTCATGCAGGTATGGGGCGTAGACGGGGAGCGCCGGATGTACCTGCTGAAGGAAGTGTACATGGGTGGCCAGCAGCTGGAGTGGTGGGCCGACAAGGTGGTGAAAGCCTATGTCGACTACCAACTACAGGCGGTCGTGGCCGACCCGTCCAGGCCTGATGCCATCAAGCTGGTGAACGACAAGCTGAACGATGCCGGGGCACCCAGGCTGGTGCGAGCGGCCAACAACCGCCGAACTACAGTAGGCGGCGACATGGGTGGTCTGGACATGGTGCGCCAGTACCTGCGGATCCTGCCAGGCGGCAAGCCGGGGCTGATGATCCTGCGGGACAGCCTAGAGCAAAGAGACGCCAACCTACACGAGAAGGGACTTCCGTGCTGTACTGTGGAGGAGGTACCAAGCTATGTGTATGCACAGAGCGAGCATGGCAAGCTCGACACAGAGCGAACAGATCCCAACTGCGCTGACCACGGATGCGACTCCATGCGTTACGCCGTGTCATTCATTCACCGCAGAGACCTTACCCCGGAGAAGGAACCTGGCCGCAATCCTCAAATTACTTGGGGGCAAGTTCTTGGACATGACGAAGTTTGGGATAAGATCAGAGACGCCTAGCACTGACATCACGACATATGATCAACACAGACGCGGCTAACCTATATAGCGAGATCCAGTCGGCAGAGAAGTTCCGCGACGAACACCTGCGCAGCTACGAGCGCCGCAAGAAGCGCTACGTTGGACCCAGCTTCCTGGGTGACGACACGGACGGGTTTGAGCCCGAGAACCACGAGTTCGAGTATGTGTCGCTGCTGCTGCCGAAGACCATCTTCGACAACCCTCGTGTGCGCGTGCAGGCCTACCGCCCAGGCCCCATCCAGGACATCGCCACCGGCATCCAGGCTGGCATGAACCGTTGGATCCGTGACAGCCACTTGCGCCGAGTACTGGTGCGCATTGGCTTGGACAACTTCTTGTGCTGGGGCATGGCCGTTGTACACATGGAGCCCGATAAGGATCGCCTGCCCCCTGCGTGGGCCCAGGTGGCTTTGCCGTACCGCCCCGTTGTGGAGCGCCTGTCGCCCAAGCGGGTGTTCTGGGATCCGCATGCCTTGGACATCGCCGAGGCGCGGTTCATCGGACACGTCTGGGTCCGAGACAAAGAGGACCTAGAGAAGATCGCCAAGGAACACCCCGAGGACGGGTGGGACCTGGAAGCCATTAAGAACTTGGCTGAAGACGCCGGAACAGATAAGCTAGAGCGCGATAACAAATATGGAACTCCTTCGCGCAAAGAAGTTGTCTGCTACGAGGTCTACATTCCTGGCCACCAGATTAAAGGTGAGCCCGGCCCCGACGAAGGATTCAACGGAGCTATCTTCACTATCGCCGTTGGACAAGCCACAAGCGGGTCGATGGAAGGCAAAAAGGGCGTGTACATCCGCAAGCCGCGCATGTACTACGGCCCGGTAGAGGGTCCGTATGTGCTGTTCGGCACCTACCCGGTGCCCGACTCTACGGTTCCGCTGTCCAGCACCGTAGCCATCCAGGCCCAGGTCGAGACGCTGAACATGCACGCCAAGGCGGTCATGAAGGCGGCCACACAGCGCAAGCGCATTGCGTTTGTTTCGCGTGCGGAGCCCGATCTACAGAAGAAGGTCAAGCGCTCGGAGGACGGCGACGTTGTGCCGGTCAACACCGAAGAGCTGAACAATAACCTGAAGGAAGTCGAACTCGGCGGTGTGACGCCTGCTGCGCTGAATGCGTTGCAGATCGAGCGCGAGCGCCGTGACCGTATCTCGGGTATGTCGGATGCCATGCGTGGCAATGTGGCTGGATCGGGTACAGCTACGGAGAATGCAATCGCCGCGGAAGCCAGCACTGCACGCATGGCGTTTATCAAGCAGCAGTTCACGGACTCGGTAACCGAGCTGCTGCGTAAGGTCGCCTGGTACATGTACCACGATGACCGCATCGTCTTCCCTGTCGGAGACGAAATGGCTGCGATCCTTGGCACCAGCCAGCAAGAGATCTACGAGGAGCGTGGCGAGCCTTGGTATCAGGGAGGTGTCCCCGAGGACATGACCGGGTACAGCTTCCGTGACCTCGACCTCGACATCGAGCCGTACTCCATGGAGCGTGTCAGCGAGCAGCAGATGCAGTCTCGCATGATGCAGGTGGTCCAGATCGTCACACAGATCATCCCCCAGGCAATCTCTTCGCCTGTGGACCTGCAAGCACTGCTCAATGTCATTGGCAACATGACCAACACGCCAGACCTGGCCCGTGTTGTGGACATCCAGGTGGCCCGGCAGATGCAACAGCAGATGCTCCAGGGCGCCCAGGTCAAGCAATCCAGCGCACCGGCCCAGACTGCGTCCGACGTTGGCGCGAAAAAACGCCCTGGCGTAGTGCAGCCCGGCGGATCTCCGCCTAAGTCAACGACTGTTCCGACGGCGGGGCAGCCCCAGATGAACGTACCGCAGCAAATGGGCATGCAGCCCAACCCGATGCCGCAATGATCTACTTGTTTGAAGACGCAGACACCGGCGATGTGGTCGAAATCGACTACAAGATCGGCAAAGCACCCAAGATTGGCGCAAAAGTACGCCGTTTTGGTCGAAATCTAGTGCGAATCCCGGTAGCTCCGCAGGCAAAAGTGGCCCCAACGGCCAAGTTTGTCAGCAATTCGCTGCCGAGATGGTGGCCACACGCCACTGACCATGAGCCTGGCACTGGAAAGCCTAGGTTCAACAGCATTCACGAAGTCCGTGAGTCGGTGTCCAAGAGTAAAGACACCAAAATGGACCAAGTCATCTACGATTGATGTGGTATAAGGGCAAAAACAAATGACTGAGCAGATTGGCGAGAGCGAAAATCAAGTAGTAGAGACGCAAGAGCAGTCGCCCAAGCTGGAAAGCGTGCTAGACACCTCCAGTGAGGTCATGACTGAAGCGGAAAAGTCGTTCCTAGACAAGAACGTTCCGCTAGACGATACACAATCGACGAGCAGTTCGCAGCAACAGGACTCCGCAAGCGGAAGTCCCAAGGGCTACGACAAGGCCGTTAAGGCCCTAAAGCTCGACGGTTGGGATGACGACGACCTGGCCGCCCTTAGCCCCGAGCGAGTGATCGCCCTGGGCAAAAAGGCTACAGAGCGTCATTCAGCCTTCGGCAAAAAGCTACAGGAAGCTGCTGGCAAGAAAGCCGAAGTCCCCGACGGTGATGAGTCTGAAGAATCTGAGAACGAAACAGCTACGCCTGTAGCGGAAAGCGACGATGCTGAGGAGCCTGGTTCAGCGGAACCCTCGGGCCAACCTCGCAGCAAAGACGGTCGCTTTGCTATCGACTACAAGGCCATTGCCAAGCCCGTCTCGGACGCTATTGGACTCGGATCAGAGGTCGAGGAAGCCCTGGCTGCCGCCCTTGAGTCCGCTCTTGCGCCGCTACAACAAAAGCTGGAGTCGTACGATCAGTACCAAGCAGCAATTGTTGAGCAGCGTGGTGAGGAGATTGGGCAGTCAATCAGGGAGAAGCTCTCGGATCGTTTCCCTGGGCTTCAAGACGAGGAGAAGTTTGAGCGTGTAGTTGGCCGCATGGGCTTGCTCGCCAAAGCTGACCCCAACTATCAAAGCATGGAGCAACTTATGCTCGATGCCTCCAAGTTGGAGCTTTTTGACGACAACACAGAGATCAACGCACGCAAGACCACCCAAGTCAAACGGGCGCAAGGTCAAATCACAACGACCTCCCGCAAAACGCCTACGCCGTCCATGAGTGTGGAAGACAAAGAGGACGCAGTCCTCGACGCCCTCATGTCTGGCAAGAGCCGTGATGCCGCCCGTCGAGTCTATTTCGGTTAACTAACACACACAAAAAGGCATTGAACCATGGGTTCCGCACTCAGCACGTTCACTGACTTCATTGCGTCAACAGGCCCGTCGTACCTTACGTCGGCGGACATGTTGATCAACGAAGTTCAGAAGAACTCGTACATTATGCGCCGCTTCCTCAAGGGAGCGGACAAATCCTTCGTCCTTCAGGGCGGCGCAACCATCAAGGATGCGCTGATCCTCGACGAAAACAGCACCTTCCAACAGTATCAACCGAACGACGTGTTCACCTGGCAAAACCCCCAGGTCACCACGACGATGTCGGTGAACTGGCGATTCTCGGTTGACCACATGTCGTGGACCGACCAGGAAATCGAGCTCAACACCGGCGGCGGTGCGAGCAACGAGGCCCTGCGCGGCATCTACAAGCGTCTCAAGAAGGAAAAAGAGATGCGCATGTGGACCAGCATGATCAACGGCTGGGAAGACCTGCTCTGGCGCCTGCCGAAGGCGTCGGAGATGGAAGCCGCTGGCGGCCTCTATCCGTACTCGATCCCGGCGCTGATCAACGAGAAGCCCAACGGCTTGTTCGACCACACTGGCGGCGAGGCGTTCACCACTGTCCACGACATCAACCCGTCGACCAAGACTCGTTGGAAGCCGCAAACCCAGACCTTCACGGGTGGCACGGACTACATCAACGCCGCCACGCCGCGCTCGAACATCATGGGTGCCTTCGACCAGATGTTCTACAAGGTCAAGTTTGAAGCGC
>Ga0181343_1000128_pt1 | contig 35304 bp, 53 predicted proteins | sample Su13VDMLBSD_FD_130110 | JGI IMG/M metagenome (GOLD analysis project Ga0181343, IMG submission 130110) | Freshwater viral communities from Lake Michigan, USA - Su13.VD.MLB.S.D | ecosystem: Environmental > Aquatic > Freshwater > Lake | place: USA: Michigan | collected 2013-07-15
AAGGAAGGGGGGAGGATGAGGAGGGGGTTGCGCCGGGGTCGGGAAACATTCCCCTATCAAAAAACATACCCATCCCCTACCATGTCCTGGACTGGACACCCACGACAGGACGGACTGACGCGCCACGACTCGAGTTGCATCTCCTGTGTGCAGCACGCATATTGGCAGGATCGAGCAAGGCACCTCCCCTAGACAGCGGTACCACGTGGTCCACAGTACCGGCCCCAGGGGTACCACAGATCCAGCAGATACCCCGGTCGCGCGCCAACACGACCTTCCGCATCTTCTGGTATGCGTAAGTCCTACGCATCCTGTGAATCTCTGGGTCTTTCGACACTGCCAACCTGCTCGATCCTGCCAACACCACACTACCATATAGGTAGGGCATCTACTAGTGTCCGCTGCTCCCGAAACCCTTCTCGCCACGTGTGGTCTCTGACAGAGCAGCATGGTCGATACGCAACACCTCCATACCCATGGCATAGGTGGGGAAGGGGATAGCCTGCACCAACCGTTCACGTGGTTGGACAGTCACAGGCTGGTCACCGATGTTCTGACACACCACAAACATCGGACCCCTATACCCTGCATCGATCACACTGGGTGGGACATAGAGCCGACGTCTGGCAAACGTGGACGACCTACCCAACACCAAGGCCCACATACCATCAGGCCACTCAAGATGGACATCACACGGTACGGTGGTGATCTCACCAGGAGCCACAGTCACAGGCTGGTCGTTGCTGCAGAACAGGTCAAAACCCGCATCGTCATGATGTGCCTTGTCCGGTACCAATCCTGAACCGGCGACCTTCAACACCGCTGGCTCAGACACGACAGATCCCAACCCGTCCAACCAACGGTACAGACTGTCCCAATCTCCCGGCTCGATCATCGTCACACCAGGAGTACCGAACAGCGCGAAACCCGCAGTCTGACCGATCACCAACACAGGGATACCCAGGGTGGTGGCTTCTCCGATCTCGACACCACAACCGACCGAATGGACACCGGCCGGCCAGTAGACCACAACACCATCCGCAGCCTGGAGCGCGTACCGGTTGACAGTCTGAACCCGTGAATCCATGATCGTCAGGTCGACATCCCATGCTCCTCCTGGGCGGTAGACGGTCAGTCCACAGTTGATGATCTCGTTGGTGAGTTCGCTGACCTCCAACGGGTTGATGGTGGCGAAGTCCAACGGGTGGGCTAGGTAGATCACAGCCAGCCTCCTGTCTGGCGGATCTTCATGGCCATCATGCTGTAGAAATGCAGGTCGTACCATGAGTCACTGTCTGGGATCTGACCCATCTCGTATCCTGAGAAGATCCGTGCGATCTTCCCCATGGTGTAGAACGCAACAGCGATCTCCTCATCGCTGATCTCGGTCGAGATACCGGGTGCGAGCCGGCGCATCGCTGCTCCGATAGTGTGGAGGTCACCTGATCCGTAACGGACGGTCTTACCCATGTCGTTGTTGATCCGTTCATGGAGACTGTTGATCCACTCTAGGAGTGGGGTCAGAGCGGGGTATTCCCACTCGAGTTCCTGGTTGGTTGGTTCCATCTTGTTTGCCCTTTCTTATGTTCAGATGGTGGGTAGGTCGCGGAGCCAGACGATGGTGTCGGGTCCGGTGGTGACTGCGGCTGGTGGGCAGATCTCTTCTGCGAACCGGTCCAACCATGTGTAGATCTCAGAGGTGAGGTCGGCACTGTTGGCGACGGTCGGATCGATGTAGTCCAGGAAGGACAGGATGATGTGGACGTTCGGGTTGGTGGGGTTGTCGATGTCTCCACCGTTTGCCTCGTACGCTCCGATCACCAGATCCTGGTCCCATTCTCCGATCCTACGGATCTTCTGTGTGACGGTGGTACGTTCGGGCTGGATGTAGCCGTTGCTCATCTCGTTGAGGTCTGCCCAGTCGAGTTCCCCGTTGAGTGGTCCGCTGTTGCCAGCGACACGGATGGGGTAGGTGCGTGCGACGAGCCATGTGTCGGTGCGTGCGATCCTGTGGTCCCAGGGGTTGAGTCCGGCCATGGCGAGGAAGTCGATAGCGCGGGTGTTGCTGCTGGTGCAGTGGGGGTAGTGTCCGCTGTGGAGTCCTAGTCCGTAGCCCTGGGTGCCTTCGATGATGACGTCCCATGTGGTGTGGCTGGCGAGGAGCCGGTGTACGGGGTCGGGGGTGGTCCACTGTCGGGTGTAGGTGTTGTCTCGTGCGATGTTGGCCTGTCGCATGAGTCGTGCTGCTCGTGCTGCTCCGATGCCTTTGCCGGTGCTGCCGATCTTGCCGGTGAGGTCGGCTGTGGTTTCGGCCTGCTTGTGGTGGGGTTCGAGGATGGTGGCCTGTTCGGAGATGAGAAGCCGGTCGGATACGTGGTAGCCGGCCTGGTCGAGCCGGGTGATCTCGTCTTCGAGGACGTCGATGTCGATCTCGGAGCCGGCTGCGAGGATGAGGTCGCAGGTGGGGTCGACAACAGCGGTGATGGGGATGGTGCGTAGTGCCCAGATTTTTTGGTCGATGTTGCCCTGGGCGCTGTGGCCTGCGTTGGGTCCGGCTACTCGGATGGTGGCTCGGTTGGGGGTGTGGTTGGGGTGGTTGCGTCGGGCGCGGTTGATCTGGGCTGTGATGTGACCTTTTGCTTCGCTTCCGAACTGTGCTCCGACGATGATGTCGAGGTGTCTGATCATTGGGTTTCTCCGGTTTCGGGTTGGGTCGGGTTGCCAAAATGGACCACACTATGTGTGGTCCTTTTGTCTGGACTTACCGTGCCAGACGGTCTGTAGTGGTCTGTGGGGTGGTCTGTCGTGTCGTTACGGGGTGGTCTGTGTTGTCTGTCTCCTCCCCTTAAATGTCAACGTTATTGACGGTCTGGAAGTGGTCTGGACCGTTCTGAAGCCCTGCTAGGACCTCGAGGTCGTGTTTCTCGTGGTCCCGTCTGAGATCACTTCGACGGTATTTGAGCGCTGCTGACAGGACCGCGTTGTCTCCTTTGACATCATGTTCCTGCATGATCTTCCTGGCTTCTCGTCGGCTGGCTTCAACCGGCACACCGATCGTGTCAAGTGTGTTGGCGAGGTCGGCTGTCCCGGCCGGCCAGCCACCAGCCTTGGTCTTTTTGAAACGGTAGGTACCATCACCCTGGGGTTCGGTCAACACCGGGGTCTTCTCTGGGTACCAGGACATCCGGCGGTGGGTGGCGACCAACTGTTGTCCTTGGTCGGTACGTTCAAGCCGGATAACGACATCTACATCGTCGTTCTTGGCACTTGATCCTCGCTGGCCGCGGTCGGCTGCTTTACCTGCGTGGTCTAGCCGCATCCAACCGATCAACGCTTGTTTGAGCAACATACCTGTGCAGCGGTAGAACGCTCGCATGGTGTCTGCGCTGTTTTCTTCTCCTGAGATCGATCGGCTGGTGGTGTCGATGATCACGAACTGTGCTTCTACTGCTTGTGCCGATTCGAGCAGTGCTTGTCCTCCTGGTTCTGTGTCTAACGGTGGGAGGGTTGGGAGCAGTGCGTAGTGGAGGTGGGACAGGTCGTCATCTGGTCCGTATCCGTATTCTTCGAGCCGGTCTCGTACGTCTTCGGCTGTCATCTCAAAGTCGACGTACAACACGTGGACGGGTTCACCTCCTGGGTGGTCTAGGAAGGGTCGGCCTGTGGCCAGTGCGGCACATGCGGCGAGGATCAGGTAGGATTTGCCGCTTTTGGCTCCTGCGTACAGTGCGTGGCTGCGTCCTTGGGCGAACAGCGGTTCTAACAGCCATTCTGCGCGGTATTCGGTGTGCCACAGTTCGTCCCAGTCGATCAACCATGGTGTGAGTGGGTGTGGTGTCTGGTTGAGATATGGGACAAGTTGGTCGGTGCTGTAACCATGTTGGATGTGGTCGGTGAGGTCTTTTCCGTGTCTGGCTAGCCAGATGGTGGATTCGGTGTCGATGTCCTGGAGGGTCTGTTGGATGTGAAGTGCGTGTTTGATACCGGGTTCGTCGTTGTCTGCAACGATGTGGATCTCGGCTCCTTCGAGCCATTGGCTGTGTTGTCCGGTCCACCGGCCGGCTCCTCCGCTGTTACAGGTTGCGGTGTGTCCTAGCCGGCGGAGGGTTTCGACGTCTTTTTCTCCTTCGACGACCCAGATGGGGTGTCCGGCGGCGATGGCGTCGATGACCTGTGGCAATCGGTAGGGGAGCGGTTCGATCCCACGGATGTTCCACACCCATTCACCTGTTGGCCCTGGGTGGCGTTGTGCGAACCGTTTGCTGGAGTAGCGGAGCACTTGGTAACGGAGGTTGTTGTCTGCGTCTCGGTAGTCGTAGACGTCCATCACCGGGTCGGTGTTGGGCCGGTCGTTACACAGGTCTCCCCATGTGAGTCCGAGTGTCTCCAGGATGTGGCGTGGTTCACATCCTGCGTGGCAGTGGACAACTACGGGTTGTGTCTTCCCTTCACCTATACTGAGTGAGGGGTTTCGGTCGTCGTGGGCTGGGCATCGGGCGGTGATGTTGGCTCCGGTCTTACGTGGGTCGCATCCACGTTCGACCAGTGCTGCCATGACCGCATCTAGGGCTGCGGTCACAGGGCTTAGAAGTCGTCTAGGGCTACGGGGGTGGGTGTGGTGTATGCGGCCTTGAACAGTTTGGGCGGGTTGAATCCTGCCTTGGGCTGTTCGCCTAGTCCGGTGTGCTTGAGTCGGAGTGTTCCTCCTGGCTCGAGGTTGGTGGCACCTGCGTCCTTCACGGCGTCTGCGACGGCCTGGGTGATGCGCTTTCCTCGTGGGAGCCACAGGCTGTAGGTGCCGTCGTTGGTCTCGATGTCGAGGACGAGTTTGGGGGTCCGTCCGCCGTCGAGGTCGTCGGTCTCGATGACTCGCGGCTCGTTGAGGATGGTTCCGTTGATTTCGTCTCCGATGTCGTTGAAACGGAAGGCGGGGTTGCTGTCGTAGGACCTCGACTGTGCGAGGAACTGCGTGGGGTCGTCTGACACTTGATGTGCTCCTGTTCTAGGGGTGGGGTTCACCATTCGGTGATCTGGTATTCACCATCTGTGTTGATGGAGATCTTGCCCAGGGTGGCGATCCTGGTTGCGAGTTGTAGTTGTTCGAGGGTCATGGTTCCGAGTTGGACACCGATGGGCCATTGGTCTGCGTGGGTATTGGTTCCTTCTCGTGCCAGCCTGAGACAGAGGTTGATGGGGGTCTGGTTGTTGTCTGGCTGGTCGTGTTCGTAGAGACGTTCGATGAGTTCGAGTGCGAGTGTGCAGGCTTGGAGCCGGCGGTTGCTGCGGTAGGTCTGGTGGTCCCATCGGACGGTCCGTCGGGTGGCTTGGGTGATCCAGCCTCGTAGGATCTCGGTGTCTGTGTCGTCGAGTGTTGCGGTCTTGTGGATGATCAGATCGCATTGGTCGCGGTCTGCTTGTCCTCCTGGTGGTGGGCTGACCGGGGTGGGTGTGGGGTTGGTGTCGGTCTGTGGGAGGGTGGGGGTGAGGTCTAGATCGGTGGTGGGGTTGTGGTGCAGGTCGAGTTCGAGGGTCTGTTCGATCTTGGTGATGTGTTCCCATGTCCATTGGTCTGACCGGGCGGGTCCTGGGGTGCCGTGTGGCCAGCGGCTGGCGAGGTCTTTGCTGGCTGCGCTTCCGGTCTTTGGGAGTTGATCTAGGACGGTCTTGACCCGCTCAGCCAGCCTGTTGGGTTCTTCTTGGCTTTCCGGGGGGTCTCCGGTGACATCGGGACTGGTAGCGTTGTCTTCGTGGCTCTGAACCTCGAGAGGTGTCTCGACAGGTGTTCCCGGCTCAACCGTGCCGTGGTAAAGATCTTTACGTTTGCGCCAGTTGCGGACCCAGGCTGCTGGTTCCTGAGCAGCGATACCGGCAGAGATATCCAACCAGTGCAGCGTGCAGGTGTCACCGCTGGCGGGGAGGTGGATCACCACAGCACGTTCCTGCGACACCGGCAGCGGCTCCTGGTGGGTCTCGGAACGCCAGTCGTACCAAGTGGTTGCGGTGGCGTACAGCCCGAGTTGGATTGAGAACCCACGTGCAGACCATTCGATTGAAGATCCGGTCTTCAGATCTGCGATGTAGAGTTGGTCTCCGATCCTGACCACCCGGTCGAACGTACCTGCGATCTGCAACGGCTCGTGGACAACAACCTGTTCCACATGGTCGACCAGGACCTCGACCTGTGCAGCCTCGAGAGCAGCGGTGTACCGGGCAACCTGTGTGGCGAACATCGCTGGGACAGGCTGGTTGAGATCTGCGAGTTCGGTGGCCTTGTGGAGCGCGGTACCCAGGGTGGCTGCAGCACCGGAACCGACCGCATCCATCGCATCCTGACAGACACGGTTGATGGTTTTCTTGTCGGTGGTCTCGGTGGTGGCCAACTGTGCGATCAGGTCGGGTCGGCCGGCTAGCCCGGTCGCCACCTGACGCATCTTCCACAGTTCAAGGTGGTACCGGTCATCTAGGAGGTCTGCGAAGGTGGTGGCCCGCTGGTAGGACTGTGGTTTGCCTCCACCGGGTGGGACGATCAGGTACCGACCGAACCTGTCTCGTCTCGGTTCTGTCAGTCCTGGGTCGAGGATGTCGCCCTGTTCCATGTGTTGTCAGCCCTTTCTCATCCGGTAGCGTTCACGTTCGTCGGTACCTGCCCAGATCCCTACGGTGTTGTGACGCAGTGCGTATTCTAGGCATTCGGCCTGCACTCCACAAGTGGTACAGATCTGTCTTGCAGGTTTGGTCTTGTCCGGCTGGCGGTGTGCTGGCCGTCCAGCACGGTCCTGTGGGAAGAACAGATCGACCGGTTCACCTTTACACGCGGCATGGTCCATCCATTCGACCAGGACCGGCTGTGTTGGCATCTTGATCTTGAAGATCTTCACCTGTACCGACAGTGCACACCATCGGGTGGTTGCACTCAACAGTTGATGTAGGTAACGGCGGTTGTAGCCGGTGATCTGTGAGATCTCGGTGTAGGTCATCCCTGACCGGTTCAGGTCACGTAACCGTTGTTGGACTGCTGTGACCGGGACCAGCCCGAAGGGGTCATCGTCGGTCACCGCACAGGGTCCACATCTGCTGCGAACGCCAACCCTGGGAGCGCAACCCTACGGATCACGGATGACGACACGTCACCCTCGTTCCATGTGTCACCAGCATACTGGGCCACCATCTGGAGGTAACCGGCTGCGAGGATCTGAGCAGATCGGTTTGAGATCCCGACCGCGATAGCACTAGCAACCTGCAGGTCTGTGGATCTCATACCGGTCTGACCAACACTGTTCATCACCTTTGTGAACCCGAACTGTTGTGCAACAGCAAGATCCAACCGGGTGCAGAGATCTGCGGTACCCAGGAGATCCATCTGATCCTGGTGGGTACCGACTGCTCCTTTGATCCCACGGAACGGGTACCAGTCAGGCCAGTTGACCAAGGTGGGGTTCTGATGTCGACTGGCCAACAGCGACATGGTTTGAGCCATCTGTACCTGTGTGGCGTTGTCTACCACATCGGCAGAGGTCATACCTAGATGGAGGATCTGATCACAACCGATCTCGTCGATGGTCTGTTCCAACAGCGCTTTGATGTCATGTCGGGTGGTGCGTTCTCGTTTCTCGAGTTCCCACAGGTCGATCTTCCCCTGACGCCACCGGAGCGCATCGACCACCCATCTCCAAGATGGATCTACAACATCGTGGTCGATATGGAACTGCAACACTGTTGCCCATATCTGGTGGATGATCTGCCGGCGGTTCTGGTCGGACCAGATGTGGACCATCTCAGATGTCGGTGTCAGGTAGGTCTCTGGTGGCATCGTAGGAGGTTGCCCACTGGTCGAGGGTCTGTACTGCTCGCCACAACCCGCCGCGTAGACGGATGAATGTGACGGCGTGGGTGGTGTCTGCGTTCAACCGTTGGTCTTCGGCTGCTTCTGGTTTCTCACGTATGGCGCGAAGTGCGTTGGACCAGTCTGCGACCTGTGCGGTCCAGTCTTCTAGCCCGTGGAGGTCACCGACGTCTTCTCGTCGGCCGGCTCCGAGTTTCCTAACGATGTGCTGTCCGGTCAGGCCGGAGATCAGCCGTGCGATCTCTCGTTCTGCTCTGTCGCCCTTTGCCTTACCATCAGTCACCGGGCTGGTGTTGGTTGCGGATCTTGGCGATGGTCGGTGCGGTGACACCGGCTGCGGCTGCGACAGTACGCAGACTGAGACCCTGGGTGAGTGCTTCCAGGATCAACCGTTCCTGTTCTGTGCGCGTGACGGCCAGAACAGCAGTACAGGACGACAGCCGTTCAAGCGTGTTGAACTGTTTGTCGATGTCGGTAGTGTGGTCGGTGTCCGGTGTCATCTGATCCGGCCTTTCTTGTCGATGGTTTCGGTCTTCTCACTGCGGACGGTCCACTCACCGCGGCTGTTCCTGGTGATCTCTTGGACCGTGACGGCATGTACGGTCCATCGGGTGTGGCTGTTGTTGTCGACTGGTGTTGGTCTCATCTGTGGTCCTTAGCCTAGCATCCGAACGGGCACAGGTCGCTGTCTAGTGGTGTCCAACATTCGGTACACAGTCCGAGTTTGATGGCCAACAGGTGGGTGTGTCCGCGTACGTCGAGAGCGTCAAGTATCCATCCTCGGACCTGGGCTGCGAGCCGGTGGCCGGTCTGGTCACCAGGCTTGACCCCATCGTAGGCGAGGTTCCAGATGTCGACCAGGGTTGAAGTCGGGGCTGCGGCTAGGAGATCTTTGGCCTGTTGGTGGATTTCTGCTGCACGTCGGTTCTCCATGATCAACCTCCCACCGTGTAAAGGATGACACCGGTCTCGGTGTCTCGCAACACGGCCTGTTGACCACTGCCGTTGTAGGCGCTCTCAGTCGCCACCATCGCCCACTCACGGTCATCAGTGGTCAGGATGACACCAACTGGGATCGAGACGCAGTACCTGCGTCGTTCAGTGGTGCGGCTCGTGTCTGTCGGCCAGTTCGCCATGTCTGCCTCCTCAGGCTCTGTCGGTGGTGTCTCCTCCGACCCCCAAAGTAAACCACACCCCAACCACCCATGTCAAGTCCTTTTACGCGTCGGGTGGGTCTGTGGCGTCGATCCTACGCGCAACCCAGGCTGCTACCGGAGCCACCACACCGTTACCACACAACGTGTAACGGGCACCGTCACGCATCTCGATAGTATCACCAGCCTCATCTACACCCAGGGCTGTGTGCAGGTCGGGCCAACCCATAAGACGTTCACATTCCAACGGGGTCAGACGACGAACTGCGAGATCCGGTATGTTGTACAGATCTTCTACCTTAGCAACAGCATAAGTCTTGCTAGTGGTCAGAGGTGGAACAGTGTCTTCATGGATATCACCAGCGAGTTGGTTTCCTTGCCAACCTAAACTGACCACTTCAGTGGCATCTCCGATCGTGGGTATAAGATTGCCCTCACCAGCATCGATCCGAGTCGGTGGCCCACCAGCATCCCGCGCCAACAACTGGTTAGCGACCTTCGGCAAGGCCTGCGCCAAAAACAGGTTCGCATCGACCTCTGGGGCACCCATCACCTGATTGCCATAGGCTGCAGTCAAAGAACCAACAATATCCGGCACCAACGGTTCCTTACCCATCAACGGCGTTGGGGTCTGTGTCCCATCCGGCTCTACCACAACATGGGTCCCGATACCATCTAGGTCGGAGTGGCTTCGCGAGATACGACCCGCTCCAAGGCTGCCTGCAACACCACCGGCAGTGTCTTCTCGCGTCTGGCGGATCTCCTGATGATACCTGCGCATGCCTTCGCTGTCAGAAAGTACTTCTGACCAGGATTCGGCTCGAGGATCGAAACCAACGACACCGATAACACGTCGACGTCGCTGGGGGACTCCGAAGAACTGTGAATCAACAACCCGGTGTTCCTGGACCACCGCGCCGATTTCGTCCCACGCGGCATAACAAGATCCCAGGGTGTTTCCGAGTGTGAGGAGTCCTTGGACGTTCTCCCAGACGACCCACCTAGGGGAAGCACCCATTGTTCCATCTCGCATCTCCTTTACAATCCTGACGAACTCGTAGAACAAACCTGAACGGGTACCTTCAACCATACCGGCACGCTGGCCGGCAGACGACAGGTCCTGACAGGGGAAACCACCGACGATCACATCGACCGGTTCGATCTCAGCACCGTTGATCTCGGTCACATCAGGGTAACGGGCCACATCAGGCCAGTGGTACCGTTCAACCATCTGTGCATGTTTGTTGATCTCAACCTGCCAACGGCACGACCAACCTTCGGACTCTAGCCCGAGATCGATACCGCCGGCACCAGCAAAAAGACTACCGAACGTCCTGGTCATTCGAACTCCTTACCGGATTTCGACTGTAGCAGAGTGATGGACAGCCATTCGTGGCCGCAACTGCCACACTTTAGCATAGCCTGGGTACGTGCCCCGCTGGCTGACACTCGACCTGCAGCCAACAGGTGGAGCATCCCACCACAATCCAGACAGGACACCGTTACTCGGATCTCTGGCATCGCTGGCAGGTTGTCGCGTTCTGCCTGTCGTCTAGCCTGAGCGATCTTTGTCCGCTCAGCCAGATACTGGTCCCGGTCGGTTGCACACAGGTCACACCGGCAACCGTAGTTCTTCCAACCGGTTTTTGTACCGTGGTGGTTTGTACGGTGGTCGTTCTTCACCTGACTCTCCACGGTCGGGCACCAGCCTTCGCATAGAGCGCCCAGGCTGCACGCACGTTACAGTCAGCGTTCATCCATTGGCTGTTGTTACAGCCGGCGGACCGGTAGAAAGGAGCCGAATAACGTAGCAACATCTGGAAACAACCTCGAGCGGAAGACCGGCGGTTTGCAGCGGTCGGGATACCACGTGACTCCCGGTGGACGATCCTGTGTGCCCAGGGTCGCAGGTTGGCTGGCCAGTAACGGTCCACCGCTGCGTGACACGGACCGGACCAGACCGGTGCGGCATCGGTAGTGTCGGTGGCCACCAGTACAGAACTGACGGTCACCAGGATCAACAGGATCTTTCTCACAGTCCTACCTCTTTCTTTGCTTGTTCGAGCAGTTGACGCCACACATCTGGGTGGTGTTGTTTGATCCAGCGGATCGCCAGCCGGTTGGTGAGACTGCCGGCACGCATATGGAGGTTGGTCCTGGTGGTCCGGTCCTCTCGTCTACGTCGGGTGTAGGTTGCGTTGGCTTCACGACATCCGTCGCAACGACAGCCCTTCAGATAGGTGCTGCGTGTGACCGGTGCATCGACCATGTGGGCATCGTTCATCGTGTCTCTACCTCTCTGGTGTTCTTGGTGGCTCGAGCGATCATCCGACGGCGACGCGCTTCCTGCCGATGGTGGAACTCCTGAAAACCGGCTCCACACCAGAACCCGAGAACGATCCCGAACACCAGTGCTAGCCCTGCAGCCTGGGCGACTGTGGCGAGGATCATGGCTGGTTCTCCTCGTTACGTGCAGCCTGGAGCAGCCGTTCACGGTTACGGATGATCAACGGTACCGCATCAGGGACGAACCGGTCTTCACCATCGATGGTGCGGACCGAACCGAACATCGTTGCCTCTGTGAACAGGATGATCTTGAACGGTCCGAACATCCGAGACACCATACAGAAAAAAGTGGTGTGTTTGGATGCGGTGATCTGCCACTCGTCATCTAGCAGATCCATCACCACGTCGGCCGGGCAGGACACCATCTCGAACTTCGGATGTGGCACATGTGGGTGGATCGCCAGCCATGCGGCGAGGTCACGTAGGCTGTCGACTGCGTTTGACAGCCGGTGCAGGTCGGGTCGGGTCGCTGGGATCCCATCGTACATCTTAGCCATGTTGTTGTTCTTTCTGTGGGTGGGTGTGCCGGCCGGACCGGGAGAGGAAGGAAGGGTGGTTGGTCCGACCGGCACGATCTTATAGGAGTGCTCGAGCAGCCTGGAGACGTTCTCGGACTGAGATCGCTAGGTCGTACCCGGTTTGGTCTGCCTGTTCGTAACAGGTGTCGATCTCGAGGTCGGTGGCGAACAGCCACAGATCCCAGATCCTGGGTTGGTCTTCTGGCAGCCGGACAACACAGACATACCGGCTGTGCTTGTTGGCATATCGGACCGCATCTGAGAGCAGTTCCACCAGCCGGACCATAAGATCTTCATCTCCTGGTTCACCATCCCAATAGTCAAGGTTGGTGTGGAGGTTCTCGATGGCGTCGGCTGCACTTGAGATCTCTGGCATTGTGATGAACACTCTGATCACTGGTTGTCCCCTGGGTCCTGTCGGTGGGTGCCACGGTCGGTGGTCTCGCGTCGCACACGGTCCCAGATGGTCCAGGATCGTACACCGGGTTGGTTTTTGATCGACCGGTAGGCTGCGGTCAAGGTGGATGTGGTGTACACCGGTCGTAGCCTGTGGTTGTCGTCGGTGGAGATGTTGATCTGGTAACGGTCCATCGGTCAGTCCTCCCACAACGTGCCGGTGTAGCAGGCGTCAAGCACGGCGAGGATCTCATCCATACCGGTGATGGTGAACGAACCCTGCTGGTAGCCTTTCGGCTCGTCGACCGGGATACCAGCCAGGATCTGCAGCAGCGGCTCAACAAGAGCGGTAGAACGCTGCATACGGTGCGGGAACCGACCGAGTGCACGTGTGATCAAGGTGTGGAACCGGGCAACGGTGGCGTAGGAGATGTCCCAGATCTCAAGTGCCGGTACCGTGTCGCTACCCAGGTCAAGGTAGGTCTCGGTGATGTTCATCCGGCGAGCATCGAACCCGAACTCATCCACCAGGATGGTGGTCAGTTCTTCCAGCGATGCGGTGCTGTTAGCGGTGGTGTTCATTCTGTTTGCCTCCTCAGGCTCTGTCGTCGGGAACCGTTCCCTCCGACCCCCATATCTTATCAGACCCTACAACCCATGTCAAGCATTTTTACAGGTCGGGTGGTGGTCCGGTCTTCTCCAACCGGCGCACCGTACCTTCAGCACTGGAACACAGGTACTGTTGGTCCCATTCGAACTGGCTACGGTCGCTGTAGTGCCGAGCATCGGACAGCATTTCATCGAACTCGGCTGCGGTCAGTTCGACCGTCACCTCGTTCTTACGTCGCGAGATCAGCCGGCCACCAGGAAGGTCACGGGCAACATGGTCGTCGTAGAAACGGGCCAGCAACCGGTACTTCTTGACGGTCACCGTTGGCTGGCTAGCCTCTGTGGCATCGTCACCCTGGGTGTCTGGCTGGTCAGACGCCTCGTCAGCAAACACCCACCAGTCAAAGGTGTGGTTGGTGGTGGTGACCCGTTCAAGTCTGGCGACACCAGGCGTACCGTCGGGCCAGATGAACGGCACAAGGTCACCTGCCTTGTGTTCTTTCCTGGACAGCAGGATTCGGATCTCGTCACCTGAGACGCTGATCCTGTCGCGGTATGGGGTGTTCATCTTGTCCATCCTCACTTTGCTCGGTGTGTCTTCGGGATCTTCTTGGCACATTCATTACCGACTGGGAACCAACCCTGGGACTCGACACCGGCTGGCCAGTCCTGTTCTGGCAGGTCGACCGGTGCGATGGTCAGGTCTACGGTCATGTGGACCCACCAACCGCGTTCTGCTGCTCGAGCGGTCAGACCTCGACCGCAGAGCCAACACTGGTCTGTGTGTCGCTGCGGGTCGTAGGTCGGGTGTGTGTCTGCGTCATGTGTGATACTGATGAACTCATCCATCTGTGCCTCCTCAGGCTCTTGTGTCGGGTCGGTGTTGGTGCGGGTCACCGGATGACCCGCACCGTCACCCCCTGGGGAAGGATCCCCAGGGACTGGTAATGGACGATGTGTCGACGGCAGTCCTTGATCGTCCACGCACCAGCCAGGTACGGGTGGACCGGGGTGGAGACCCGGTAGGCACCCTGGCTGTTCTTGCGGATGGTCACGTTCATTTTGGCCTCCTCAGGCTCTGTCGGGGGTGTTTCCCTCGACCCCCATATCTTACCAGACCCTCCCACCCGTGTCAAGGATTTTTACATCATGGGGTGAAGGAAGGATCGTCAGGATCACCAAACTGCCGCGCCACGACCGACATCGCAGCCGACACACCAGCAGCAACAGCCACCAGAACAGCAGCACGCCACTCACCAGCCGTGTCCGCACCAACCGCAGCAGCAGCCAAAGCGCCAGCAGCAGCAGCCACCGCAGCCCTGACCATACGCTCGAGCGTCCTACGCCACCACATCAGCCTGGACCCACAAACAAGAAATGATCGAACCAACGTCGCAGATCTGGCGTGTCAGGATGTGAAGCGACATCGACGATCATGCCGGCATGTACGTGGTCTGTATGTGGGTTCACACCACGATACGGTTTGACCTTGTTGCTGGTACCATCCCAACGGTTACGGTTCCAGATCACTTCACACACACCGGTCTGTTCCGCAGCGTTGATCAACCGCAGAAACAGTTCATCACCAGTCTGACGGTTAGGGACCATCCAATCGATCCCACGACCCACACTGTGCAACGACCAGGAGGTTCCACCGCGGACACGTCGCTTGTTGTAGATACCACCGGTCTTGACCTGTACACCGACAGACAAGAAATGTTTGATCACCACATCAGACAGAGCACGCGCCCCAGGGCGTGGACCCTGAACCTGCCGCACTTCGTCCCATGTTGCTTTCTCATATTTAGGCATCAGACCTGTCCTGGTTCATGTGTCGGTGTAGCCGTTCAGCAACAACCTCGTGACGGACACTCAGATCGTCCACCCGGTCACCCAGATGGTCGACCTTTCTACCTGTGATCTCAACATGTCGGGCCACAATATCGAGTTTCTGTTGGCTCTGACCATGCTGTTCGGTGTTCTCCTGCCGTGTCTTCTGTGTGAGATAGGCAGTCACTATCGCTGGCACACCAGCCAGCACACCGAACACACCTGCGATAACAGCGATAGTGATCGGTTCACTCATCAGCCGACGCTCCATGCCAATGCTTCATGCTCGAGGTGTGCCGGTTCCTCTCTGATGGCGTTCGCAGCGTCTTGGAGCGGCAGTACACCTTCAACCACCAGGAGTGTGGCGAGCGCACCGGTCGTGTCCAACGGTGGGTAGATGGGTGGACCGTTGTGGTTTGAGATGGTGACCGATGCAGCCAACTGGTCACCAGCGGTCAACGGCTGGTCGGTGTAGACAGCGATCTGTCCGGCCACATCGTTGGTGGCGATGAACCCTGGGACGGCGGTCTGTAGGTCGGTGGACAGAGCAGCCCAGTCGACAGCAGCCGGCGGATCAAACAGGTAACGTTCCGTCATAGTGTGGTTCTTTTCACGCTGAACGATTGCAGTGCAAAGGTCTGTGTGGCACCGCTGGCTGAGGTCTGACCGGTCAGGTCAAGTGTGAGGCTGCCGCTTCCGATGTTCTCGGTCGCTACACCGTTTGAGGTAGCCGTGTTGCCGGTACCACCCGAGATGTTTTGGACAAGATATCCGGTACCGTTGATGTCGCTGGTTCCTTCAACACGCAGAACAGCACCGAAAGTAACAACACGGGTGCTAGCACTTGAGGTGAGGCTGGTGAACGACCAGGTGAGGACGGATGTACTACCGATCTTCAACACGAGCGTGATGGTTTTAGACGTACCGCTGTTCTGGACCAGTGTCAGACCACCCTGGATCTGTAACACATCCCCGGCAGTACACGCAGGAAGCGTGATGGCGCTGTCTAGGAGGCTGGTGGCAGAAGTAGGTTCGGTAACAGTGCTTCCCTCATCCTGACCAGCAACCACATATCCCTTGTTTACTGGAGCAGCCCAGGTCTGGTCACCACGTAGGAACGTCGACGATGACGCGGTGCCGCTGGTGGCGAGATATCCGGTGCCGATCAGGTTGGGGACGTCGTTTGACCGGCCGGGACCCAGGACCAGGATCTCACCGGTCGACCCGTGGACCCTGATCACACGACCGATGTTCTGCACCAAGGTGGTTGAACCGGTCGGCCTAGTCCCGGTCAACCCACCACCCGACGCGATAAAAGTAGTACCGTTGATCGTGTAACCAGACGTGTTCAGACCTCTCAGGACACCCATCACTCGGACGTAGCCGGTGGCGTTCACCCCTAGGCTGGTGGTGGTCAGGCCGATCGCTGGCATCGTGCCGCTGCTCGCAGCATCAGCCGGAGCAATCTCAACCGTGTCGCTGGCACCGACAGACCCGGTGACATAGACCGGTGTGCCCTTAGCGATCGTACTGGCGGTGGTGTTCTTACACGCCACATCGAGCGGTACCGCATCCTGCCAAGTCAGATCACCAGCCAAGAAATGGTTAGCGTCCGCAGTACCGGCACCGAGATCGGAAGCCTGGACCGCAGACCACGCGGGTGCAGACGCACCCATCCTGACATACTGGCCGGCGGGGATCGACAGACCAGCCCACGCGGGTAGATCGTAGGAGGAGCCTTGTCGGGTGGCGATGGCCCACCCCCAGGTGCCTCCAGCATTGAGAGCAGTAAACCCGACACCGTTATTGGTGCGGACCAAGAACGTAGTGGAACCGACACCATCAAGGAACACGTCGGTACCAGCACGAGTGACGGTGACATCAGCACCAGCACCCACCAGGATGGTTCTACCGCTATTTGCTTGTGCGCTTGGGAGGATAACCGTAGAACCGGTTGAGACCACGATAGTCTCGTCGGTGATGGTGTAGGAACTCGCTGTGGTGTAGACCGATTCGGACCGTTGATATTGTGGGTGGTCGTCGCCGGTGGCTAGCCCGGTCAACGCTGAGTGTGCCGTCACTCCACCACCACCGGCGGGGTTGGCTGCCTGGATGGTCAGTCGGATCGGGCTGTTGTCTACGGTCAGACCGACACCTTCGGTGATGGTGAGCCGGAGAGCCATCAGACAACCACCCAGGGTTCGATCAGGAACGGACCAGACGCCAACGGTTCATCACCGGTACCGCTGTCCCACTCGAGCGCCCACCAGTAGGTTCCGGTGTCTAGGTTGGCGTCTGCTTCTGCGATCGAGATGGTGAAAATACCGGCGGCTGCGTTGTCCTTAGTGACCGTAAAGGTCTTCAACGCGGTGGTGCTGGTGCGGCTAGCGGTGATCCTGGCTGAGATGGTGATCGAGGTGAGGTTTACGGGGGTGCCGTCGATGTCTGCGGTCATGGTGGCGTGCCACACACAGTTCTTTCGGACTTTCCATGGCAGGTCACCACCGAGATGGTCGAGTGTCGCCATTCATCTGCTCCATCGTTCGCAACCGGTCTGATCCTATCAGACCGGAGATGTCTACCGCATCAGTATCGGATCTGATCCACGGACCAACCGGTGCCGAGTGCCGGGTCCTCGACGTCCAGCGCGAACAACAGGTTCACCGCCGGACCGTTCGACTTGTTGAAGACAATCGCGCCGGTCGTCCCGGTTGACGAGAACGACTTGTCAGCAATAGTAAACGAACCGCCTAGGCCGGCTATCGACGCCTGCGTGTACTGAACCGAAAACCCATTGGCGGTAGAGACCGAGCCAAGATCGCCAGCAGCCAAAAAGGTCGCCTCGACGAACTGGCCCGATCCAACACCAGTCACAGACATGCTATCGTCCGGCGAAAGTTTTACCGGCGCAGTCTGACTGTCGGTGTCGCTGGCGTTAGCGCGTCCGCTCCATCCATAAGAAGGCCGCCAAGCCGCCACCGTCAAACGATAGGAGCCATAATTGACTGGGACATAAGTCGCACCCGTCGGATCAAGCGGAATGATCGTGAGCGGAAGTAGGCCAGAGGTCAGCCTGGTTGTGAATGAGTAGATCTTAGTCCATATGACTGCACCGGTGAAGGTCTGAGCGAAAGAGGCCTGGGGAACGGTGCTCCAGTCGGAAAACCCGCTGAAGCCGTTGAGAGTCGTGTCGGCTGGCGGCGACAATTTCTGCGAGTAGGAGACGGTCACAAAGGCGACGAGCCGATCGCCGGTCGTGGTTCCGGCTGGCAGGTCTGACGCCGTGAACGACAACGAAGTCGGCCAACTCGTGGAACCGTAGACCGTGGACGCACCGACGAACGCAGCCACGTTTAGGCCTCGCCCACCACAACCTTGACAGCCAACCCAGCCGCGCCAGTACCGACAGCAGTTGTCGAACAGCGGATGTTGGTGAGTGCTGACACATCAACCTGAGAAGAAACCATCCCGAACACGTTGTACCGACCGGCCGGAACCGTCAAGGTTGATGACACAGACCCGTTTACGCTGATCGATATCGGTGAACTGTTCACCAGGATCTGTAGCGTGGTGGAGGTCGACCCTGGGGTTACGATCGTCGCATTGACAGTCAACAACCGCCCATAATCAGAAGGTACCCAATCGGGTGACACAGCAACCTCAGGAGTCTCCTGACTGAACACCTGTTCCCAAGTCTGGACCCGACCCGACTTCATATCAGGATCGATATCTCCAGCAACCGTCGCAGCCGCAGCACGACCGTTCAACGTCCCCTCACCCAACCGACGGAGATACAGATCGGTCTGTGCAGCACGGGTCTCGAGCAACGTCAACAGTTCAGGTGAGAACACGACATTACCCACGTCGTCTTCGGTCATCGTGATCGCTCTGACCTGAGCCACAGAATCAGTACCTGTAGACGGACGTGGGATCGTTACCGTCGCACCAGGATGCCACTGCCCGACATACGGTGTCGCCGCGACAGAGGTAGGCGAGAGACGTGCCACGACAGACGAGAACGGCGACCCGAAACGACCAAGATACCTGTCAGTGGCGATCCCCACATTGGGTACGTTCGTCACCTCAGTAAGCGACAGGTACCCCTCCCGACGTCCATAGACACCGACCGACGTTGCATCAGTATCGGTCGAGAAACCACCCTTATGTCTGGCAAGCAACGAGTTGATGATCATATGGAAAGGGTCTCTTCTAGTTCAAGGATATCGGTACCGGCAGTGAAACCGACACCGGTAGCCTGGGTAACCGTGTCTTTCACCCACACATCGAGGATCTTTCCGGCCGGACGTGCCCGGAAATCGATACTGACATCTGCAAGTGCTTTCAAGACAGACAGGTAGGTGTCACCGACACGGAACACATAGGCTGCATCTACAGGCCAAGGCTGGCCAGCCGAATCAACCGTATCGGTACAACCGAGAGACCAACCCGTGAGCGTGCCACGTGCCTGGGCTTCAGTCAACAAGGTTGAGAGGATCTTGCCCGGTGTCGGAGCAGGGTAGACCGACGGGTAGTCTAGACATTTCCACGTGCTGTCTGTCATCAACAGCCGGGATGAACTGTTGAATGTGCCACCGACCCCACCAGTGTAGACAGCACACACAACCAGACCACGGATACTTCCTGGCAGAGCCTCGATCCATGCCTGACTGTCTCCCTCGATAGCGATCGTGTGATTGCCGGCAGAAACCACAGGTGTTGAACGGTACGCGTTGAGGAATGACCGTTCGTTCGGCTGTGATGTCCAGTCAGACAACATGACACCATCCAACCACACTCGACATCGTGAATCTGCCGTGTAGAAGATCGAAACACGACCGGTGCTAGCAGCGGTAAAGGTCGATCGGAACAGAGAAGAACCGGCCGGCATGTTGGTACTGTTTTGGCCACGTGACCAGATCCAGGATGGTGACAGGTCGTTAGATGGCCAGCCCAACGGTGGGAACCAAGGCGCGTGCAGAGGAGGATCGATCTGTTCCTGGGTTGCCAACTCTGTCAGTTCTGTGACTGCTACAGGCCACCCGGTTGTGGACAGTTCCGGTGATGCCCAGGTGAAGGCACGACTGTCTGAGATGGGTCGTTGGGACAACCCGCCGTAGGGGTAGACAACAGCATCCTCCCACTCAGCGACCAACCCCCGGCCGGACATCTGGACGATCTGATCGGCTTCTTCACCGACAGTGATACTCTCAAACTGTTTACGTTCAAGACGCACAGCGAAAGCGTAAGTGTCATCTATCTTGAAACGGATGGTTTCAGCACCATCGTCCAAAGTGCTGTCGGTGGCCAACAATGACAACTGGCCAGAACCGGTGTCTGAGATCCCATCCTGGAACTGACGGTTGAAACTGTCTGTAAAGGTTGTGACCAATGTGTTGTTGGCTGCGTCCCAACCCTCAACAGTGAGGACAGGCTGGGAGAATGTGGTAGATGCGACAGCCCTGAAACCCTGGGGTGTTGCTGCCCTGAACAGAGTGTCAAAGAACATCTCACCGGCAGCGGTGCTGGTGGTGAAATCAACCGGCCCACCGGTACCTGTGAGCGTGTCAAACGTCTCGCTTGGCATGTCAGATCGTGAAGATACCTGAGGCACCAAACACGAGCGTCAGGTTGTTACCGTTCGGTGTGTAGTTGAACGATCCACCACCCGACAACGTGTCGAAGTACGCCAACAGTTGAGATGTAGATTCGGTACCTGTGTCTTTGAACAGGACCCAGGAACGGACAACCGAACCGGTCAACGCAGCAAACGTGACATCTGCAGCATCAAAAGCACCTGCGGTGGTGGTCTTGGACGATAGAGCAGAAGAGGTCGCTACCCGGTAGCCGGCGGTGATGTCATTGAGGAAATCGTGGCTGGCTGAGTAGGTGTAACTCGAGGTGAGCAGCACGATCTTGATCGTGTCGTTCAACAGATCGACATCTGCATCAAGTAGTGCTTTCTTACCGATCGGGTAGACAGCGTTGGCCATGTCAGGTAAACCTTCCTGAGGGGATGGAGATCTCAAGTATAGCCTTCATCCATGCACCGTCTGGACTGACATCACCGAACTCCATGCCGGTCACGTGGACAGGTTCGGTACGTGTGGTCCCACCTGGCATGGTGAGTACTGCACTGCGGGTACCGTCACCGGTTCCGGTCGGACGGACCACGTAGAACTCTAGATAGTCGATGTTGGATGCGAGTTGTGCGAAACTGTCAACGTTGGCTACCCCGGTCCGGTCGTGGGTGCCGGAGATCAACAACTGCAGTCCGTGGCGTGTGACCGTAGCACGTCTGCGGAGCGGTAGGACACCGTTGGTGCCTGGGATCAACCGGTCGTCTCCACGTTGATCCGCCGGCTGCTGCAAGATGTGGAGGTTCATGATCTTCCACGCGGGACAGTTCATGGCGATCCCACCAATGGTGAGATCGCCAGCAGCAGTGTTGTAGGTGAATCTAGGCATAGGTCAACGTCCCAACAGGAACTGTGCGTCTCGCTGGCGGCGAACCACTTCTGCCGCTGCGAGGGTCGGGTCGGTTGATGTGATGTTCACGGTGCCGATCGACACTCCGTTGCTCGAGCCGCCGGCTGCAACCATCTGAGACACATCGGCCAGCAGCCGTTGGCTGTCCTGGGCTGACAGGATGAACCCGTTGGTGCGTGGTACGAACATCTCGCGCCGGCCGGTCTCGTTGACGTTGTACATCTGACCGGCCAGAACATCACCACCGATAGCGCGGCCAGGAGGCAACGACGCAGACGGCGGTGAAGGAGCCTCACCCCTGGGGGCACCGGTACGTCGACCAGTACGCGGATTGCGCTGATTGCCAGACCTACCACCGGACGGGTTGGTACTGGGTGGGGGTGTGACGACAGAAGGCACTTCCACCGGGTTCTTGTTAGCCTCACCCTGAAGGGTAGCCAACAGCGGTGCTAGGGACGGGTACGCACCTAGGATGAAGTTGATCTTGGTCTGGTCACCTTCAATCGTAGCCTGCCACAGAGCGATAGCAGCGTTAGCCTCAGCGAACTTGTCCTGTGTGATGTTACCGACAACCACGTTCAACACGGCTGGTGGCAACTGGTCACCGATCACCGTGGTCAGAGTCGTCAGTTTCTGCCGTTCAGCCTCCGAGACCGAGAATGCGATAGCAGCATCGATCTGAACCTCAGTCAGACCCATCGCCTCAAGGTATTCCTGCGGGTTGATACCCTGGGCTGCCAACGCCTTGGTGATCTCATCCCGGTACCGGGCTGCGGTCTGTCGCACGAACTCAGGTGACGCACCACCAGCGATCAACGACTGGAGGAAACCACCGATCGCATCACCGGTCGAGAGCAGCGAGTTAGTCGCGTCACGCTGTGCTTCAGTCAGGCCACCAAACGCCAACTGTGCCAGATCCAGATCCTTAGGCAGGTTCTTGACGATCTCACCGAGTTTACCGAGTTCCGTACCTGCCCGGTTCGCTGCAGATGTCTGATCGTCAAGAGCGCTGCTACGTTCGATGTTGTCCTGGAATGCCTTAGCACCAGCCTGAGCCGCATCGTACTGGACCGACAGCAGTTTCAACTCATCAGTGTGCTCTTTGAGCAGTTCGGTCGCACCTTCGATAGTGCCGTTCTGGATATCGAGTGCTTTGGTCTGTTCCGCTACTGCTTTCTTCTGGTCACGTTCTGCACGGGTAGCAGCAACAGTCGCTTCGGTCCTAGCATCGATCCGTGTCTGTGCATCTGCGATCGCAGCAGCGTTTTCCTGATACTGGCCGCTGTTCTCGTCCAACGCTGCGTTCTGCCGACGCAGACCATCCACCACAACCTGGGCTGCTCCAGGACCAGCCGTCTCCAACAGGTTGTCAAACGCATCGTTGAACTCTTCAATATCAACCTTGGCGTCACCGAACTGGACCTCAGCACCGAAACCTTCCCAGATGCCGGAGAACTCAGCGCTCTTGTCTGACAGTTCAAGCAGTTTACCGAACGACTCTGCTGCAGCATCGGGACCCTTGGTGACTGCGATACGCAGTTCGTCGCTGGCCAACGTGGTCTTACGCTGGATGTCGTTGATCGTGTTCGCTAGGCTAGCGACAGCCTCGATCGTGGCAGCGATAGCACCGACGATAGCGATCCCTGATGCAGCCTTACCGAGTTTCGTGAATGACCGTTCACCATCTGCTCCGACCGGTGCGATGATGTTCCGCAGTTTGGTGACCTGACCACCCAGGGCTAGCACACCACCACCGGAGATGGCTGCGATCGATGCGATAGAACCGATAGCACCGACCGACTCCAGGATGGCCGGGTTCACATCGTTGAGACCCTTGGCTGCTTTGGCTGCTCCGCCGGCCAGCCCAGAGAACACGTTGACCGCGCCCTTGCCGACCGATTCCCCTACATCACCTAGGTTGTTCTTGAGGATGGCCAACTGGCCGGAGAACGACTGTCCTTCTTTGGTGGCGAACCCACCTGCAGCCTTGGACACAGCCTCGAGGGTCGCCGCGAACGGGTCCACCTTGGCTTTCGTCTGGTCTACCTGGACACCCATCTTCTTGAGTGCGGTGACGTTACCGGTAGCGCTTTTGGCTACGGTCTTTGCTGCGGTGTCTAGGTCGACACCCATCTTCCTAGAGAGGTCCACCACCAGTGGGGTGAGTGCCAGGATCTGGTCTTCGGTCAGACCGAACTGGGTGAGGAGCGATTCGGCTCCGATGATCGCGTCACCATCTGCAGCGGTCTTCTGCTGGAGTGCATCTGCGAGATCTCGCAGTCTGGCACCGTTGTCCTTGAAAGACTGGCTACTACCAGCGATACTGTTGTCGAGTTTCCGGCTCTGCTGTTCTGCTTCTTCGCTGGCCTGGGCGAGTTTGTAGAACCCGGTGGCAGCAACAGCACCGGCTGCAGCCATGGCGATACCGTAAGAGGTTGCCTTGTTCGCTAGCCGTTCGCTGGTCTTCTCAGCCTTGCCGAGTTCTCTGGTGGCTTCGTCACCGACCTTGCTGAAGGCACGTTCGGCACCCTTGCTGTCTGCATCGATGATGATGCGTAGGGTTTCGGTGATGTTGGCCATGTCAGATGTCGCTGTCGCTCAATAGACGCAGGTTACGCCAAGACTGGCGGATGGTCACATCGGGTGGCCAGCCGTATTTACGCGCACACCAGACTACCCATCCGTCTGTGCTGCGTCCTCCGCTTTTGGGATGCCGTTTTCATACACGTCGGGCATGTCGTCTTCGACCTGTTCGAAGATCTTACCGTCAACCAGGTCACCCAGGGCTAGCGGTTTTGGGTCACATCCTAGGTTGGCACATGCGACTGTGTAGACGGCGCGTGCAACCTTGGCAAGCCGGAAAGGATGTGATGCGATGTTCCACCACTCTAGCCCGGTCTGTTCCTCAAGAGTGATTGCTTCTTCCAGAGTCAGATCTGACAGTCGCAGTGTCCCACCAGGAGTGTGGACAACCCATTCGCTCGCCATGTTCAGCCCTTTCTAGATGTGTTCGGTTCAGAACCCTGCCGACTGGGTGGAGGTGGCAGCAGCCCACGAGCCGGAGACCTCAACAGCACCGGAGACCTGCGAGGAGACCGAGATGTCGAAGTGGGCGGTGCCGAACCAGTACTTGGTGGTGTCGTCGGTGGTCGGGTAGATGTAGAACTTCCGACCGCCATCGATGGCGGCAGACACCTTGTACTGGTCACCTGCGGTGTCCCAGAAACCGGAGAAGTCACCCTGGGCGTCGGCCAGCGACACGACGTAGGTCTTGGTGGTGTCACCGAACGAGGTGACCTCGATCTTGTCGGTGGTCCGGTTGATGGACCAACTCGACAGGTTGGCGATCGGGACTGCGGCAGAGGTGCCGGCGGTCGACACGTCTACGTAGATGCGACCCTTACGGCCTGCGATCGGTGCTGCCATGGGGTGTCCTCCTGGACTGTCAGATGTCTAGCCTCTGAAGTAGAGACTGTGCATGTCGTTCAAACGTCCGGTCGGCTACCGCACGTCTGGCTTCCTCTGCTGCACGGTCGCGCAACGTCGGGTTGTTCGCTGCCCATCGTAGCACGTCACCCAACTCACTTGGGTTGTCTACCACCGGCAACATCGGAAACACCCGGTCGCTCTCCGGCCGGCTCTGACGTGCAAACCACAAACCACATGCAGCCATCTCAACCTCACGTGGTCCCATCGCCCAACCATCCTGGAGGTCTGGCCGGTTGGCTTCTGTCCTATATAGGTTGAACGATGTTTTGGAACGCCGGTAGATCTCTGCGGTCTGGTCGTTGTCAAGACATTCATCCAGGCCATGGATGACATGTGGCTCAAGGGTTGGACCGCAATCTTTCCAGTTGCCAGCCAAGGTCAGCCCGATACCGTCCCAGTCGACCTGTTCGAGCCACTGTACGCGGCTGGGATAGCCGGTCCCGACGAACGAACAGTCTAGATCTCGGTCGTTGGTCCCAGGGTAGTGGACCGTCGGATCGTGCGCATGTGGGATGTAGACCGTATCAGTGATCGGGCTGTAGAGATCGATATTGGTAGGGTCGTTCAAAACCACATGATCAAACAGATGTGCCAGCCCGATCTGTCGGTCGTCCTCGTATGGACTTTCGGTGTAGATCGCCACCAGCCGGTGCCGACGTGCCCGCATCACCTCGAGGACAAACGGCGGTATCCAGAACGCAGAGACGACCACCACGATGTCGGGCCACCAGTCATAACATGCCGACCGGAGATGTTGTGCTGCGACCTCCATAGCAGCCTCTGTCGGGAACGCCTTCACGTATTCACCCTCAGGTGATTTGACGTAGGCTCCGGTGTAAAAGGTCAACCGGTCGTTCAGATTGTACTCACGTACCTGCACGCCACACGTTGTAAGTCCTCGCACCCAACCACGATAGACATCGGCTACACTGAACTCAGGTCCTGGATGTACAACCAGAGCGCGTGTCACTTCAACAGGTCCACATGGCTGTTGAACGTGCTGGCCGCAAACACATCTTGTGCCTTGGGTCGGGCTGAGGTGATCGCCTTACTCCAGGTACTGCGACCCTTCACCCCTGGGTGCATAACAGCGGCTCTGAAACCACCACCGGCTAGTGCTAGTGCTCGCTGCCGTTCACCCGATTTGCGTGACGACAGAAGCCGGTTCTTACTGAGTCCGTAACCGCGCTCAGCCAACTTCCTTTTGGTCATGTTGTACCGACGGACAGAGACACCAGCCACCATCGGGTGTTCGGGTGCACCAGCCTCTAGGACCTTCCAGATACCCTGTGGTCTCGGGTAGAGGATCGACGTGGCACGCACAGTGCCTTTGATATCGAACCCGGCTGTGATCTTACGTCCGGTACGTTCCTTCACACCGGCCTGGTCGCTCTTACGTTTCGCTCCCCAACGAGACAACCGCATATCCGAACCAGCGACGCGCCGGCCGGCCAGCAACACGTGGTCCTTGTAGACGAACGTCGCTGCAAACACAGCCTTACGGTTGGTCTCACCACTATGTTTGGCGACACTCTCCATCTTCTGAGCCAACTGTGTGACAGAGAACGACGTACCCATCAGCCCATGACCTCAACCGCTACGGTCGCTGCCCACATCGGGATCTCACCTACCGACAGTTCACGGATACTACCAACCTGGGTGACCATCACAGACCCAACCGTGCCATCCAACGTCGGATCAAGTTCAACCGCACAGACCACACTACTGTCAACGGTAGGATCGATCAACGTCAGGAGATCGTCCCAACGGTCGGTGTTCCTGGCTGAGACCACCACGGTCAGTTAGACCTCTGTCCTACGGGCGGTCTCACCGTACAACAGGTGTGGGGTGTAGTCAAACCCGGTGACCATCACGGCTGGCGGTTCAACCATCTGAGGTGGGACACGGTAGATGTTCAGCCCGGTGGTGTGCTCTTCAAGCATGACCACCAGCCCCTCAAGGATCTGACTGTTGGAGATCATGCGGTGAACCCGTCTAGGATACGGTACGGATCGAGCAGGGTTCGAACATCTGGGTCGGGCTGGCTAGAGACACGAACCACACCGAACTCACCGAACCCGGCCACACCAAGCGGCGATTCTTGACGTCGGGCTACTCGAGCGATCTGGATCAGACAAGCGCGTTCAATAGCAGCCGGCACAGCCGACCAGCCCCAGACACCTGTGATCTTCACACGGTTGAGACGGTCCTGGTCGATCAACGGTACGGGCCACAGGAAATCACCCAGGGCACGAACCTGTCGGACCGGGCTGGTCTCCGGTACGGACCGGTTGACCGGGAGGGTCTGGTACTCGCCTGCGGTGAGGGTCTTACCGTAGGTACCGTCGCCTTCCTCATCGATCTCGATTGAGGTTAGCGTGGTCAGGTCGTTGAACGCACCAAGATCCAGGATCATGTAGTCGTCGGGTGTGAACGTGCGTGCTTCGGTGACTTGGAAGAAATGCCGCCGGCAATACCGGTCGATCATCCGCGACACGGTGGTGATGACATCATCGAGATCGGTGGTGTCGATGGTGTCGTTGAGACCGACGTAACGTCGTGCTTCTGCGGTGGTGGTGTAGCCGTTGGTGATGGTCATCGCGGTCAGATCCGTTCAGGGTTGCGCCACCAGAACACACAGAGGATGGCTACTGCTGGTGTCCATACTACAGGCACTGTGCGCATCGCTGCTATCGCCACCATCGGACCGGCTGCGGTCTGTACCAGCCGTACGGTGTCGGTCGCCACCAAGACCTGCAGATGTGCCATCACGAGGGTTGTAGCAGTCTGCAGGTCGAGACTGCCTAGGGCTAGCAGCAACGGTCCCCATGGCTCGAGCCACAACCGGGCGTCTCGCCACCTGCCGGAGTGGGCTGCGAGTGCGGTCCTGACCGGATGGTCGTGTACCATCCTCAGATGTGGTTGGTTGGTGACCGGATCGATCTGTGGCCGGCGTACCAGCCCGGTGACCGCGGGTAGCAACAGGACGGGTAGCAACAACGGTGTCCATGCCCACAGTGCAGCCCAGACCGGTGTGGTCTCTTTGATGCAGGAGGCCACGATCAACAGCCCGATGGCCAGCCACCACAGGTCTGATCTCCAGGCTGCTGCAGCCAGCACCGCTAGTGCTATGGCGGGGAGGTCAACACCGACCGGTCTGACCACCGCCGGACCCAAGACACCAGGCATCGCCAGAAGAGCCACGGAAGCAGCCACGGAAGCCACCAGAGCCAACCCCGCTGTCGACGCCAACCAGAACTGACCTAGGCCAAGGAGAACCCACGAGAGACCCCAGACGACCCACCACCGTCGCAACCGGTCCCGACAGATGGCAGGTAGGAGCCACCGCAGGTTGAACGGACGGGCCACAGACTGGCCCGAACCGGCCAACAGGTACCGGGCTGCGTCAGGTCCCAGAGACATCTAGGACCTTCACCGGCTCGTCACGGACATCGGCTGGCCACAGGACCCTGGGACCCTTGTGGTGTCCCACGTGGGTGGTACAGTCAACATGGACCGTATAGCCGTGTTCACGGGCACGCAGACAGAAAGTGATGTCTTCACCGATCCACCACTCAGATCCGCTCTCACCATAACGGATCTCTTCACCGAACCAACAGTTGTTCGATCCGTCAGCGTTCTCACGCATCGTCTCAAACACCTCACGGTGTATCAGGAGACATCCGGTACCGGTTGCACCGACCTCAGCCACCACATCATCAGGCCAGTCCAACAGGACCTGAGTCACAGTCTCAGGATCGTCACTGAACAAGGTTGGGATCAGCCCTTCTGCGGTCTGGATCACACACAGTCCACCCAGGATCTTGGTGTCTGTCTGGATCGCACGCGCCACCAACCTGTGCAACAGGTCAGGTTCGAACACCATATCGGTGTCACAGAACCACAGCCATTGGCACTGTGGGTACTCGTCGAGGAACACGGCCACAGCCCGGTTCCTGGCTTTGGTGATGTTGGCACCGGACTCTACACATAGGTAGTTGTCCAACATCCGCAGGTCCAACGGGGTCGGCTGGTCTGGTGCACCGGCCTTCTCCCACTGCATGACCGCGTATTCCCGGTCAAAGGTCTCAAGTTCGGTCAGTGACCGCATGAAACGAGAAGAGATGTCGTGGCCCGATGATGGGAACGCCAACAGTGCTCGACCAGGATGGTCCATGGATGCCTCCTACAGGGATCGGCACCATCATACCATACACAGGTGTCCGACCATAGCGGAGCACTTACTGAGGAGGCAAGGTGTACACTATGGCCGGACTGGTCCAGTCTATCAGGTGTCGTTATCGGTCTGTCTGATAACGATCTCCCACATAGCAGTTCTTGTCCTGTGGCTGTCCCACCGGCCGGCGGTGATGGTGACCGGACTGGTCATCTCGCCACATGCGATAGCCGATGCTGTGCGTTGGGCTACTTCACCCAGGGCACGCCACACATCGATCTCCTGGTCGGTCCACGCTGTACGTGGACCACCAGAGATCTCGAACTCGGCCTGTGGATGTTCGGTGTTCAACGACCACCATATTGACATGTCACTCTCCTGTGCTCTCGTGCCAACCTTCGTCGTCCATCTCTGCGTTGACGACTGCGGACCACCACTCGTCTGCGACGTCCGACACGTTCATGGCGTAACGGCCTTCGTGCCGGGTGTTGGCCAGGACGGTCATCGCTTCGTTCATGTTGATGATCGCAGCGTCAGACAGGTTGAACCTCAGCGTGATCTCACGGCGGGTACCGGGGAGGATTCCGGCCGGCATCGCTCGGCTGAGCACGTCGGACACGTGGCCAGAGGTAGAGTCTGCGTCGACCCGGTCACAGAACTTGTTGATGCTGTGTGCTGCGTCGAACAGGATCTCTGCCTGTCGCCAGCCGGTCACGGTGATGGTGAGTGTGTTCGTCATGTTTGCCTCCTCAGGCTCTGTCGTCAGGAACTGTTCCCTCCGACCCCCAAAGTAAACCACACACGACACATCTGTGTCAAGTGTTTTTACACAGAGGGACCGGACCACCACAGGAAAGGGCTAACCTGCAGTGGCCCGGTCCCAACCGGGTGAGTCAGATGATCAACTCAGGACGTTGGCGAGACCCGTACCCTGGATCACACAGGTGCTGACCGGGTAACGGCCGGCGGTGAAGGCGCTGTAGCCGTACACGACCATCCGCACGCTCAACTGGTCAGCCAGGACCTCCTCAAGTTCGAGACCGACCGGCGCACCAGCATCCTCCATGAACAGCACGTCGGAACGGCGGGTCACGATGATCCGGTCCTCGTTGGTGGAAGTGCCCAGGGTGGTGGGCACCGCAGCATCAGTGATGACCGGGATACCGGCGATCGAGCCGACCGCGTTGTACCCAGGAGCGGAACCCTGACCGATCACGTTCATGCCAGAACCACCGACGATCTCCACCAGCGGACGGTTGCTGCTGTCCGAACCGGCACAGAGGAACGCCCAACGGCGGGGATGCATCACGATCAGGTCGGGAGCAGCGTAACGGCCAGCATTGACCTTGCCGATCGCGTTGTGGATCGACGACACCAGCGCGGTAGCGGTGGTGCCGGTGAACCCGGCGGTCTGGACCGACGTGGTGGACAGGATGCCCCAGTGGCCACCGGCGGTGCCGTCACCAGTGATGGCCGAGACGTTGACCTTCGTGGCGTACTGCTGGAACAGGTCAGCCATGAGGATGCCATCGATCCCGGTACCACGATCGATCGACTGCTTCGACACGACCTGCTGACCAGCGAACGTGCGGACCGGCACGACGAGATCGGACTCGGTGAAGGTCTGGTTGGTGACCGCGGTGTTCTCGGTGGTCTGGGCGGCGACGCTCGTCCCGGTGGCTCCACGCGGGATGGTGAGGTTCATGCCCTGCGCCGGCAGAGCGACGTTGGTGACAGCCGACAGGAACGGACGACCCGAGACCAGCACCGGAGCGAACTGCTCGGTCAGGTACTGCGGGACGACAAGACCACCGAAGTTGCCGGTCGTCGACCGGTAGTCGATCTCAGCCTCGCGACGGTTCCGCTCGAGCCGGTCAGCGGCACGGGCATCGCCGCGCTTGGCAGCGAGCACGTCACCCAGGAAGTCAAACTCACCGTCAGGACGGTACGTGCGAGCCTCAGTGCGGACCGTGACGCTACGCGCCTGGACCACGCCCAGGGCGTCACGGGTGTCCTCAGCGGCGGACTTGCGCTGCTCGATCTCCATCAGGTCTGCCTCTCGGCTCCGCAGGTTCTCGACCTTGGTGTCGATCTCCTGGAGAGCGGTACGTGCCTCGTCGAACGAGGCGGTCTCGTCAGCCGTCAGGTCAGAACGACCCTCAGACTCTGCAGCAGCGATGATCGCGTCCAGAGCGGCCTGCTTGTCGCCGCGCTGGTCGAGGAAATCGCTGATCTCGGTGCGGATCTGCTCCAGCATTTCATGTCCTCCCGGACTCGTAGTGGGTTGGTACGAGTGTAGTCGGGTGGTACGGGTGCGGATCTACCGCGGCGCGTATCCGGCCTGACTGCGGCTCAGTCTCTGGTCTTGATATGCTCGGCCTGCCGGCGAGCCATCTCGACAGAACGACCGTTCTTGTGGTCGCCAACAGAGATTACATCACTACTGCGCATCTTTACCACAGTCGCAGGGTTCGCAGGGAACGTCACCACCGACACATCGTACAGCCGGACCTCAGAAATGGTCCTGGTGGTGTAGTCGTCAGACCAGGACTGTCGGATCGCGCGGAAGGCAAAAGACATCTGGTCAACATCACCACGTTCCATGGCAGAACGCAGTTCAGCGACCTTCGGATTGGCCGGATCGAGTTCGGCACGGACACGTAGCCCGATGTCGTCGCTCGACAGTTCAAGGGTACCGCTGCGGGTACGGGCCAGCGGGGTTCCTGCGTGGTCGATCAACAGCCGCACATCGTCACGGTTGCCAGACTCTGCCACACTCTTGGTGGCTGCACCACGAGCGATGATCTCCTGGAACCCACCGGCATCAGGACCGCCAGCGACATCGTAGGGGTAGTTGTAAACCGTGGCGTACCCCTCGATCACAGGACGGTCACCATCCATACGGATCTCAACATCGGACAGAGCACGTCGCTCGATCTCTGGGACCGCCCAACCCTCGCCGTCCTTCCGGTATTCGGCACCGGTCAGAGCAGAGACACGGGCAGCCGGCTGGTCATCAGGCTGGTCCACAGTGGTCTGGTCGGCCGGAACCAGATCACCAGGAATGATCCACATCTTGCAGACACCTTCAGGGTCGATGTCTCCTTCAACAACCTCACATGCACGTGGTCCCTCGTAGAACGCACATGAACTGCACATAAGCCCTGGGAACGGGGACACCTCGACGTAGTGGGCACCGTCCGGCCCACTGCTCTTGTCCCACCTGCCGAACAGTTCAGCCACAGATTCAAGCGCATCGTACTGTGCGATCTGCCGCGGTGTCAGAGGATAGATGCTCTCGTCCGCTGCGCGTTCTTCGTTGTGCTGTTCCATGCTGTTTGTCTCCTGGTCGCTCTCAGAAGCGTGTAGTGCAGCCATCTGCTCTAACGCGTCTGCCTGCGTCGGGTGGCATCCTTCTAGATCTCCACCGTCCTGCTTATGTACACCCCAGGGGCGCGATACAGGACATGCATTGTCGTCCGGCACGATCTCCCACGGCATCAGCCAGCCACCTGATCCTCGACCGGTGGGACGATCTCAGGCTGGTCCGGCTTGATCGGTGGCAGATCTTCGATCCCACGTACCTCGTCCACCGTCATCCACCCGGCAGCGATCGCAGACGCGTGGGCATCATACCGGTCTCGGGTGGTCATCCGCAGCAGCGCGTCACGGTTGGCCTGGACATATTGTGGAGCAGGCAACATCTCAGTGAGACCGGCTTCTACCTCTACCAGCACCGGATCGATCGCATAACGCAACAGGTCCAACGCGCGACTTTCAACGTTACTGTATGTCATCGACGAGCCAGATTCAGCACCAACCATCTCCGGCGGGATCGCAAAGAACCTGCACACATCCTGCACAGACAGTTTGTACGCGTTGAGGAACTCAGTGTCTGACGGTGACACCTGCACAGGTCGGTAACCGAAACCTAGCCCTAGGACAGCGACACCACGGTCATCCTGGACCGCCATCTGCCAACGTCGCTTTATCGCATCAGCCTGTTCACCTGTGATCTCCTGCTCAGTCTCCAACACACCGGTCGGATGGCCACCAGTACCGAAGAAATCCGAACCATACTGCTGAGCCGCAACACCAAGACCCACAGACTGAGCAGCGTACTCTAGGACCGACTTGCCGAAAGGTGAACCAGGACCCACATTGATCGCACAACGCCACACCGAAGAAGCCGGAACCTCAACACCACCGATCCGATAAGAGATCTCATCAGTCCGATAGTCATAACGGGCAGACACCAGATCAGGATGGAGGATCTGCACACCCGACGGCCGGCCAGCAGCAGTCGTACCCAGGACCAGCCCGAACGCATTACCACGCAGGACCAGAGATTCAACAACCTGCGACAACCAATGAGGCAACCGCTGCCCAGGGTTAGGCTCCTTCAACACCGTCGGAGTCGGGATCTTCCGAGACACACCACCCTGATCACGGTACGCATGGAACGGAAGCGACGACACCAACCGGCTGTACAGCGACGTACACGCCCAAACCGCAGAATGGGCCATCGCCACCTGGTCAGTGACCACCACACCGGCCGGTGTGGTCCGGTACCGCCCAGACAGACGTAGGACATCAGCAAACCTGTCACCACGTGCTCGTGTCTCAAAAGGTCTGAACAGACCCATCTACCGGCTCCAGAGTTCGAGGACCACAACCACCAGTATCGAACCGACCAACAGAGCCACATCCACCGAAGTGAGACGCGCCAACGCCACCAGCCCGACCGACAGAGCGACCAACTGCAAAACCAACACTAGCAGACGTGCTCGCATCACCACACCGCCATCACAGGATCGACCACACCAGGAGGTTCAAACATCGACACACCCCACAGAGCCAAAGTGACCGCCACCAAAGGCGAGATATCCACAGCAGAACTCGACCTCGAGAAAGCCCACCGGTCACCCAAAGAACGCTTCTGAGCACCAGCCACAGCAGCCGTCAGATCAGGCTGGCCACGATGATACAACTGTCCAGAAACCACAGCATCATACAACCGACCACAAGCAGTAGCCATATCCTTACCGTTCGACACCATCACACGCAGACCACCCACCTCCAGATCATGCACCAACGTCGACGCAGGACCGACAGAATCCACCACAAACCCGATCGGATCCCAACGGTCAGCCAGTTCCACACACCTGCCCACCACCCAATCCGCACCTTCCCGATGGTCAACCAGTTCCACAGCCCAACCATCCTCCACCCCACCAGCCACAGCGATAGACGCAGCCGAACGGTCAGGAGCAATATCAACAGCAAAACACAACGGACCACCAGGAGACACAGACTGAGACTCACGGCGGTTCCACGACGCAACCGGGATCGGACCCGCAACCAACCCACCAGTCCACCGGTTCAGATATGCACGTTCCGCTTCAGCCAGTTCCATGCTGGCGAAATCGGTAGACAGAGCATCCAGAGTGATCGTGTGCCCCAGGGCAGGATGGCAACGACGCCACGTGTCAGGATCACTAGGATCATCCTCATCCGCAGCCGACCACTCAAAATAGACCGACCCAGACACCTCCCCAGACTGAGCGACCTCCCGACCACGATCAACCTTAGAACGCAGATACGCAGACTGAGGAGTACCAGCCGTAGAAATAATCCACAACTGCGGCTCCGGCCTGGTGATCATAGCCGGCTTCAACGCCTGTTCAAGACGGAAATCAACCTGGGCAAAAGCCTCATCGATCACAGCCAGATCCAAAGACTGACCATGGCCAGCACGTTCAGTAGTGGCCACAATCTGTTGCAACGAACCGTTCTGCCAACGGACAGCCTCAGAACCGTTACTGTGTCGGACCTCGAACAACGTGTCAAACAGCGAACGCTCCAACAACGGCACATGTTCATCGCGCCACTTCTGCCGCGCATCCTGCGCAGTCTGAGCAGTATATACGATCCGTTGGTTCTCCCACTGGATCGCACGCCACACCATGATGCTCAACAGAAGAGTGGTCTTACCCGCCTGACGTGGAACCGTCACACACACCTCACGGTGTGCCAACCGGCCGGTCTCATCATCGATCTCCAACGCCACATCGACAACATGCCGCTGCCAAGGCATCAGACTGAAACCCAACATCTTGGCGACCTCAGCCACCGCACCACCATAGGTGCGGGGGTGGGTACGCTCACTCGCCCAGCGAGGTGGACAGTCGAGATGTGAGGATTCGGAATGCATCATTGTCCGCTCGAGGTCTCAGATCATCCAGGATCATACGGATCTCACGTACCACACCTGCAGGGTTGGAACAGGTACCCAGGTCGAGATCGTTCGCCAGCCCGGTAGCAAGACTAGCGCGTACTTCCATCTCCAACGTCCAGTCGCTGTCCTGCCGGCGCACAGCCAACATAGCCTGAAGAGCCTCAGAGATGGTCACCGGGTCTCCGTCGGAGAGAGAGAACTCCGACTTGCGCCGGGCT
>Ga0181343_1000130_pt1 | contig 35234 bp, 60 predicted proteins | sample Su13VDMLBSD_FD_130110 | JGI IMG/M metagenome (GOLD analysis project Ga0181343, IMG submission 130110) | Freshwater viral communities from Lake Michigan, USA - Su13.VD.MLB.S.D | ecosystem: Environmental > Aquatic > Freshwater > Lake | place: USA: Michigan | collected 2013-07-15
ATGCTCCCGGCGCTGTAGTCGGTGCGGCACTGGGGGCATGTGACGACGTTGCGTCCGTCGGTCCACAGCCGCCAGCCGCAGGCCCGTCCGTCGGCGTCGGGGTGGTCGCTGACGCAGTTGAGGGGGATGCCGACGTGGGCGGTGGACATGACGTCGCCGTGGCGCTTGAGCAGCCCGCGCTGCTCCCGCACCTCGCGTGCGACTTCCTCGATTGGCCACTTGGCGTCCTCGACCATGAGGGCGAGCTGAGCCCGCAGGAAGCCCACCACGCCGTTGAGGGTGGCGTCCTGTGCGATGACGCCACCGCGTGCCCGCCAGAGGCTTACGGGGCCGTACGGGGCCATGTGGCGGCGTTCCCGCCATGCGCGCTCCCACTCCTCGAGGACGGGCAGCGCATCTGCCGCCATAGCGTCGTCGAGTGCGCCGACGTCGAGCGGGGGCCGTGATCCGGCCCTGCCGCTGCCGGTGTCCGTTCCGCTCGCGCGTGGCCTCGTCGCCGGCGTGAGGTGGTCTGCTGCGGCGCGGGTCAGGGTGACGATGGCGCACAGGTCGTCGTCGAGCTTCGCGGCGCATCGCTGGCAGACGGTCCACCCGCCGACGGGGTCGGCGTTGGCGCAGATGACGCACAGGTGGTCGGTCACGCGACGCGCTCCGCTCGCTCGATCTCGCGGCGTCGCGCCGCTGCGATGCGTGATCGCTCGCGGCTACACGTGATGCAGTTGCGAGCGGTTGGTCGTCCGGGTGGGCGGTAGGTGTTGGCCTCGTCGTAGGGGTGACCCGCCGAGCAGTGTGTCTTGCGGCCCTGGTAGTTGTCCGTCCCGCGCAGCGCCGCCCAGCGCCCCTTGTGAATCGCGTCCCACACGTTGTCCGTTGGCGTTCCGAGAAACAGGTGGGCCGGGTTGACGCACGGCGGGTTGTCGCAGCGGTGGCACACGACCATGCCCTCGGGGATGGGCCCGTTGTGGAGTTCGTAGCTGTAGCGGTGGGCGTAGGTAGTCCGTCCCTCAATCTGGATCTTCCCGTAGGCCCCAGAGTCGACCCAGGGCCAGCACTCTGCGGCGTCGAGCCCTGCCGTGCGTGACGCGAACCTGACTTCGGCGGGTCGGGGATGGGGTGCCATTACAGAACCTCTCGGATTGTCAGGATGAGTCTGGGGTCACCGTCGGGGGGTAAAATCTGAGGCATCGACCGGACCATGTACGCCGGGGTGTCGTCGGGGACGATCCCGGCGTCGACGATGCCGTCGCACAGCGCCTTGAACAGCGGCACGACGAGGTTGTCTGGGTCGCGGCGGCGCTTGTCGCGGGGGACGTAGGTGAGGCCGACGGCGATGCGCTCCAGCACCGGCGCGGGGGCGGGGCTGTGGACGCCGATGGCGAGGTACACGAGCCCGTGTGCCGCGAGGCGTACCTCGGCCACCTTGCGCGCCTTGACCCGCCAGTGGTCGCGGTCGTTCGCGCTTGCCGGGGGCACGGACCACGGCAGCCGGATCTCCCACGTCCGCCCGTACCGCTCGGCGCTCACGGTCGCTCCCGGATGATGCGCGCGATGTGCAGTGCTTCCTCGCGGCGGATCTGGCAGACGGTCGCCGCGGTTCGGTCCTGGTACGTGATGGTGAGCGAGTCGAGTTCCGCCGCGCGCGCCTCAACAGCCCCCGCGAGTCGTTCCCGCAGGTCGCCGTCGTGCGCGTCGAGGGCAGCGACAACGGCGCGGGCGGCGTAGTCGACGGTGCGGCGGTGGTCGGGCAGTTCCGGGAGGTGCGCGTCGATCGCCTCCGCCGCGACCTCGACACGGCGCTCGTCGGCGGGAGGCGCGCAGCGGTCGCAGGGTCGGTCGTCGGCGTAGCCGTGGAGGCATCGGGTCACGACGCACCGTCCACGGCAGCGCGGACCAGCACGGACCACACGCGGTTGCGGCCCTCGGGTCCGTCGCACAGCGCAAGCACGGCGGCGACCTGGGCCTCGGCCTTCTCGGCGCGCGTCGTGAGCTGCTGGCGGATCGCATCCTGCGACTCGTCGCGGCGGCGGTGCTCGGCGTTCACGTAGGTCAGCCGCTCGACCTCGGCGAGGAGGAACCGCACGTCCTCGGTGGCGTTCAGGTGGCCGTCTCGGACGCGGATCGCGTCGAGGTCGAGCGGGGTGTCGGTCACGACGTCTCTCCTGTCGTGGGGGCGTGGCGGTCGGCGCGGCCGGGGGTGCGTACAACGAACGCTGTGGAGGTGGCAGCATCCGTTGCCCCAGGCCGCGCCGAGATCGTGTTTGTCGTGCAGTGGCAGTGAGTCCCGGGCGCGGCGGATGCCGTGCACCAGCGCGTGCCCGGGCCGCCCGGGTGTGCACGGTGCCCGCAGTCAACGCAGGGGGGCTGGTCAGTGGCGGTGTCGGGGGTCATCGGCCCTCCTCAGGGGCGTGGCGGTCGAGCAGGGCAGTGAGGTCGTCGAGCAGGTCGGTCACGGTCGTGGCGTCGAACGCGTCGCCGATGTCGCGCGTCTTGTACCCGCGCCACGTCCTCGCTTCGGCCACCTTCGCCCGCAACTCCGCGTCGAGGGCGGCGTGGGCGGTGCGGCTGGCGTCCCGCTCGGCCTGGACACCCGCGAGCATCCCGGCGCGGCGGTCGATCTCCTCCGACGCCCACACGGCCTTCCGCAGCCGCTCCACCTCGTCGGCGGCGTCGCACAGGGCGTCGCGCTCGGCGGCGGTGATGACGATGCGGTCGGGCAGTATCGTGACGGGACGCGCACGGAGCGCGGCGGTGTCGGGTGTCATGAGCGGTCCTCTGTCGTGTCGGCGGTGATGCGGGCGAGCTCGGCCATGCGCTCGGCGGCGGTGACGGCGGACGGATGGCGCTCGGCGTCGGACGGGCCGTCGCCGCGAGGGTTGACGTACCGCAGCCCGTTCGGGTGGCGCACGTCGCCGTCGCCGGCGCCGAGGATGGCGCTGCGGGCGACGGCGGCGTAGGCGCGGTCGTCGGCGAGGAGCGCGGCCCGGACATCGGCCCAGCGCCAGTCGGGGCGTAGGGCTGTGATGACGCGGGCGAGGGCTGACCATTCGTTGAGTTCGGGGTCGCGCCCTAGTGCCACACTCCGGCTGGAAGTCGGTTTTCCCTGTGCTGTGCTGTGCTTCGCTTCATTGAGACCGGAATCCGCCGGAACGTGTACCGGATTCCGCCCGGAATCCGCCCGGAATCCGCCCGGAATGGCCGTCATGCGCTGTCTCCTCTCATGCGGGCTTTGCGGTCGCGCTCCATGCGGAGCCGTGCCTGCCGCGCCTCGCGCGACTCGTTCCAGTTCAGCCACCCGGTGATGCCGTAGATGCCCGGTGGGCCTTCCTCCACGGCGCCGACTTCAATGAGGCGGGTGATGCGTTTGCGCCAGTTCGTGATGCCGAACCGTGCGATCTGCCCGGCCTCTAGCACGCCGTCGGAGTCGAGCTGCTTGGCCTTTGTGGACATGGCGAGGTACAGCCACCCGGCGGCTTCTCCGGCGGCGATGATCTTCGGGTCGTCGAAGAAGTTGACGTCGAGGGGCACGTAGATGCGCGTCGCGGTGCGGGCCATTACGCGGCGTCCCCGCCGAACAGGTCAGCCTGCTCATGCGCCCCGAGGCACGCGGGGCTGACCCAGAGACGTTCACGGCGCCCGTTGTCGGCGCGCACGCTGTACCCGGCGCCCCCGCCAGCCTTCCCAGCGGTTGCGGTCCACCCGAGGGGAAGGAGGTCGTCGTGCTCGTCGTCGTAGCCGCAGAGCACGATCCGGAGGTCGCTCGGCGCCGTCTTGCACCACTCACGAACGTCGGCACTGACTGTGCTGTCGCCGTGGGCGTACAGGTCGCCACTGGTGGCGTACGGCGGGTCGAGGAACAGCGCGCGCGACCCGTCGCCACCCGCGCCACTGCGAGTGACTGAGGGCTGTACGACCCGACGCCAGTCCCCGCAGGTGATACGCACGCGGGTCATGCGCGCTGAGAGTCGCCCGAGGTAGTCGATGAGTCCCTGGCCCGCGTTGCCGAGGTGGGGGAGTTCCCGGTTCACGCCCCGGCCCGCGTCGCCGAGGTGGGGGAGTTTGCGCGAGTCGCGGAGGTGACCGTCAACCACGCGCCACGGGCCAGACCCGAACGGGTCACCGATGCCGCACGCCAGGACGTACAGCCACCACCCTGCAGCCTTCGCGTCGTGGTTCTCCGGGTCGCCCTCGAGCCACGCCACGAGGTCCGGCGTCCGGCGCTCGTTCAGCCACGCGAGACGCGCATGGTAGTCGATCTCAGTCACGGGGCCGTAGGCGTGCTCGGCGACGCGGGCCGGGGCGTGTTGGATCGAGCGCCACGCGTTCACCAGCCACCCGTCGGCGTCGTTCAGCGTCTCGACGCGGCGCCCCTTGAACTCGGGGCGTGCGAGCAGGACGGCGGCGGAACCTGCGAACGGCTCGACGTAACCCGACGGGTCGCCAAGTCGCGGCCAGATGAGCGACGCCGCCCGGCGCTTGCCGCCGAAGTACGGGAATGGCGCGGCGAGTGTCACGCCTCCTCCTTCGTGTCGATGCTGTGCCTGCCCGCTGCGATGAACGCGGCGTGCGCGGTGGGGTGGATGACGTCGGGGCACCAGCCGCAGCCGTCGGTGGTGCAGACGGCGACCCACGCGGCGTACAGGCCGGGGGCGCGGATGATGTCGACGGCGTGCGGCTCGGTCACGCGGCACGCTCCGCGACGTACGCCAGGAGCTGCGCGCCGAGGTGTTCGGTGTACGCCGGCGGGATGGCCTGAGACAGGTCGTCGCCGGACATCCAGTCGATGCCCATGAGCTCCCGGCGGACGTGGACCTTGGGGGTGTAGCCGCCGCGGCGGACCTCTCGGGCGTGTCGTCGGTCGCTCGAGCCGCCCCCGTAGACGCCGCCGACGTCGACCGCCGGGTCGTGGCGGCAGGGGCCGGGCGCCATGAGCAGCGCATTCGACTCGAACAGGCGGTGGCGTCGGAGGGCGAGTGGCGTCCCGTCGTCATCGGTGGCGCGCAGGTCGAACATGGAGCCGCAGAGGGTGACGTACTGCTGCATGGGGACGCCGGGGACGTTCTCGATGACCCACATGCCGCCGGTGCGCTCGGCCCATGCCACGAGGGCGTCGCGGACGGGGGCGTACAGGTCGGGGTGCTCGACGTTGTGCGTGTGCTTCGTGATGCTGTACGCCTGGCACGGAGGGCTCGCGTGAATCACGTCGAAGCCGTCGAGGTAGGCGTGGTCGGCGAGGACGTCCATCGCGTCACCGACGGTGATCTCGTAGGGGTAGCTGCGGTGCGGCTCGCTGTCGACGCCGACGACGTCGAAGCCCGCCCGGTCATAGCCGACGGAGCAGCCGCCCGCGCCACAGAACAGGTCGAGCAGTCGGGGCCTCACGCGACACGCTCCGAGAAATCTTCCCCAGATGTATTGACACCTGTATAGACAGGGTGCATCATTGACCCATGAGCACAGAGCAGACCCGCCGCCCCCTGATCTTTAGCGCGACCGCAGACGCGATGGTCCCCATGACCGACGAGCAGTTGCTCGTCGAGGGCTGGGTCCGACTCCGCAACGGCAACTACCGCAAGTCGGTCTGACATGCCGACCCCCATGCGCGCCATGCGCATCCCCGACGACCTCTGGAACGCCGTGCGGGAGAAGGCTGAGCGCGACGGTACGAACGTGACGGCGGTCGTCGTCGCGGCGCTGTCGCGGTACGTCAAGCGCGGCTGAGCCCTCATGCCGGCGCCTCCAGCGCGCCGGGCTCGAAGTACACGACGCGCCCGTGCGACCACACGACACCGCCAGCGATGCCCTGCCACTCCTTGCCCAACCCGCGGGGGTCCATCACGTCGAGGCACCACTGCCGCGTCGCCAGCGGGCACGCCGCGCACAGCGTGAGGCCGTTGCGGATGTCGGGGTTGCGGTCGGGGTGCAGTTCCTTCGGCAGGAGCCCGTCGGAGTCCATCGTCACGCCGGCGCAGGGCGTCTCGGTCGGCGGCGTCGGGATAGGGATGGCCCACGGCGCGGTGGGGGCGACGGTGGGGTTGCCGTAGCCCTCGACGCGCAGCTTCTTCAGCGCCATGAAGGCGGCGTTGCGGGTGATGCCGAGCCGTTCGGCGATGGCCTTGGGGGTGACGTGGCCTTGGTCGACGAGGTCGGCGACGGTGCCGCGACGGTCGACGTGCAGGGGGGCGTACTCGCCGAGGCGCCCGGAGGTCTTGGCGCGGTCGTAGCAGGTGGTGCAGAGGCCGCGTCTGTACATGACCATGTCGCGGTTGCATTCGACGCAGATGCCGCGGGAGCGTCCCTTGCGGCTCACGTCGCCACCTCCCGCAGCGCGGTCATCGCGGCGTCGAGGCGGGTCGCGGCGGTGGTGTGCTCGTCGAAGCTGCGGGCCTCGGTCCACTGCTCCCACGCCGCGACGGCCTCGCGGGTGCGCTGCATGGCGCAGATGGCACAGCCGCTCGGGTTGTGGACGTAGGGCGTGCGCTGCCCTGGTGGCAGGTACGTCGTCGTCGGCTCGGTCATGCCGCACCGCCGGGCTGCGTGATGACGACGGCCTGTCCCCATCGCTCAACGACGCAGAGCGTGCGGTTTCCGTTGGCGCTGCCGTAGTCGTCGGCGTACACGTCGGTCCCGGTGTTGAACCGGAAGACGCCGCCCTTGTAGCCCTGGAAGATCGCGCCGGCGAGGGCGTCGTCGACCTTGGCGAGCAGGTCGCCGACAGTCAGCCGCTCGTTTGAGCAGTCGGCCCACGTGAGGGTGGCTTCGGTGTAGTCGCCGCGCCACGAGTCGAGGCCAGCGACGCCTGCGCCGAAGTCGAGGACGACCTGCGCGGCGGGGTCTATCTCGGCGAGCTGCTTGCGGAGTGTTTCGAGGTTCATGGCTGCTCCGTGGGGTAGGCGGGGAACGCGCCCGGTCGTGCCGGATGCGGGTCGAGCGCGTCGAGGGCGGTGGCGGCGCGGCACCAGTGGCCGCAGTCGCAGGAGGTGCGCGGGCAGTCGGGGGGCGTCATGAGCGCGACCATCGCTCGCCGCAGTCGGGGCAAAGCCACTCCACGATGCGGTCGCGCTCCGGGTCACTGACGCCGATGAGCCGCGAGAAGAACCGATCCTCGGCTGCCCTCTCGCCGTAGGGGAGGCAGAAGCACCGTCCGTAGCGTGCGAACGCCTCGGCGTGGTGTGCGGGGTCGACGTCGTGCAGCGCCGCATCGAAGTAGCGGTCGGGGATCGGCTCGCCGCGCAGGTCGCACCCGTTGGGGCACGTCGGCTCGGCACTCACGCGAACCACGCCCGCCACACCAGCCAGCACCCGCCGACGATCAGCACCACCGACACGGCACCGGCCCACAGCAGCACGGGGGCGTCCTGTCCGCAGCGGGGACGGCACACGTCGCAGCCGCCGTCGTCACCGCAGCCGAGACACAGGTGCGCGGTCACGGGGTGCCGCCGTCGCACACCCACGGGTAGGCGCTGGGTATGCCGGTGGCGCACACCGGACAGTCCTCGGCGTTGCCCGCACGGTGGCCCTCGACCGGGTCATTCCACGTCGTCGGGCGCGGCGCCGCTGCGCTGAGGTTTGTGGGGTTGTCGTACAGCGACTCCGACCCCCACACCAGCAGGCAGAGGCCAAACGGCGGGCGGTCACCCTTCGCGGGCTTGGTCCAGCCCGGTCGGTCGAAGCGTCGCCGACCGCTGAGGAAGTGGACCCGCAGCAGGGGGCCGGTGCGGTAAGGCTCGACGCACAACTGCCACCACGCCTGCTCGGTACGGTTCGCGGGTAGCAGCATGGCGATGACTTCCACGCGGCCCTCGCACCACTCAGCCCATGCCTTGTCGACCCACTGGCGGATGTTGCTGTACGGCGGGTTGCACCACACTCGACCCCGCCACGGCTTCACTAGGCCGTCATCGGTGGCGTTGATGTAGTAGGGCGCCTTGGCGTTCTCGGCATTGGCCGCCACGTCGAGGTCGAACGTGGGAACCCCGGCCAGTCGGCGGCACTCGTCGAGCAGGTCGAGCGGCGTGCGTCGGTCGTCCACGTCATCGCGGGCGCCGTTGGCGTCGACCTGCTGCGGGTGGTTCTGCGCGCGGTGTCCGACGAGGCTCATGCAGCCACCCCCGCCCAGCCGGACGGCAGCACGCACGCCGCGACGAAGCCGAGCACGGTGAGCCACGCGAGGACGGACCAGCCGCGCTCGGTCAGGCGGGGGGCGGGGCCTTTCATGCCGTCACTTCCCGGCGGGCACCGCGCAGGATCGCGCGCACGTCCCCGACCTCCGACGACGACAGGTCGTTCGTCGACGCGATGGGGCGCCCGACCTGCAAGCCGACCCACGCCTTCACGTCGTCGCGGGACCAGCCCTCAGCCTTCGCGCGCTCGCTGAGTTGCGCCTGCAACCCGCGGAACGCCGACGTCGCGTCATGGTGCGGGGCCGTCGGGGAGACGCCCTCGGCGACAGCCTCCCCGACGGAGTCCTCGACGACGACGGTCGCCGGCTGGTTGGCGGCGAGGGGCTGCACCGTGTAGGGAAGGCGCTTCCCACGCGTCACCGTCAGTGCGACCGTCACCGGCTTGTCGATGTGCGACAAGTGACTGACGCGGATGCCGCCGACGTCCATGCCGCCGAACTTCACAGCCGGATCGCGGTACAGCGTCATCCGCCGACCGGTGTACGCGTTCGCGTCAGGCCCCCACGCGTTGACGAGGATGCGGCGAACCGTCTTGGAAGGGCGGAACGGGCGCCCGGGGAACTCGACGAGGTGGATGTCGACGGGCTGCTCGGCGCTGCCCTTGCTGACCCGGTCGACGGTGAACGTGCGCGGACCCGTCAGCAGATCCTCGGCGTTCATCTGGTCGCTGCGGGGGGCGATCGTGTCTCGAAGATCCATGTCAGATCACCATTTCCAGCTCGACGATGCGCTCGGTCATCGGAAGTCCTGCGGTGGCGGCGCGGTAGTCGGCGACCATCTGCGCGGCCGTCTCCTCGAACGCGGCGACGGCGGCGACGATGATGGCGAACCACTCCGGGTCCGGCTCCACGCGCTTGACGTAGAGGGGCATCCCGCCGCAGAACGACACGTAGTCGATCCACGCGCGCCCGCTGACGAGGAGGCCACACTGCAACTGCGCCATGTTCTCGGCGGGCACGGCGTCGTCGAGGATGGTCTGCAACTGCTTCTTGGCTCGGCGTGACTTGACCTCGACGAGTCCGTCGTCGCCGACCAGTCCGTCGGGCGAGTAGCCGAGATCGAAGCCCCAGTCGTCGCGGACCATGAACCCGGTCGTAACGACGGGGCGCTCGACCCACTCGGAGTACGCGGCGATGGCGAACGGCTCGTCGTTCGTGCCGCGCAGCATGTCGTCGGACACGTACACCGGGTCCGTCCAGCCCGTGATGCGTTCAGCGACAAGGGTTGCGGCGGTTGCGCGGCTTGTGTCGTTGTTGGCGACCTTGCCTGTGGTGGTGAGCAGTCGGCCGACGATGGACGCGGTGACGATGCCGCGCCGCTGGTCGTGCCACTCGTCCGTGCCCTGGATGATGTCGGGCAGCTCAAGCAGCGTCATGCGATGTCTCCCGTTGTCGTGGCGTCCCCGGCGAGGTCGATGACGTTGTCGCCGACGAGGTAGTGGGTCAGGGTCACGGGGTCGCTCGCCTGCGGCAGCACCCGGACGTTGCGGTAGGCCTCGCGGCTGACCTGCCACGTCGCCAGCGGGGTCGGCTCGGCGGGGTCGTGGTCGCCGGAAGCCGCTGTGCGCCAACAGAACAGGAACCAGCCGACGGACGCGACGACGGACATCGCGCCGATGGTGGCGAGGACAGCGACGAGGGCGCTCATAGGGTCACCTCCACGCGCTCGTTGCCAACGGGGCAGGGCTCGTCGTCGGCGGTGAGGCACCCGACAACGTGCGTGTCGGTGCCGTTCGGGGCCTCGACGCACACGCCCTCGTCGTTGCGCTCGCAGTGGCGGCAGCAGCGGTACGGCCCCTTCACGACGTCACCGCCGCGCGCTGCGCCAGCACGATCGCCTCGGCACACGCCAACGGCGCCGGCGTGTACACCGTCAGCGCGTCACCCGACGCCGTGTACAGCGCCGACGTGCCCGCGAGCACCACCGGCTCAAGCCCCAGCGCACCGGCGATGCGGTCCACCAGCGCCATGCGCGCACCCTCCGACGGCACGTCGGACTTCGTCACCTGCACGCCGACGTGGACGAACAGCGGGGGCAGGGCCGCACCGTCGTCGAGGTCCTCGAGGACGTAGGCGAGGCGTCGCAGCTCGGCGACGGACTCCGCGACCGGACGGCGGCTCATGCGGCACCGCCGTGCGCCGCGATCAGGTCACGGACGACCCGCGCCGGGACGTGGCCGTAGACGGTGCTGGTCGGGCTGTCGGGATCCTCGCAGTGGTCGACCCAGTCGGCCCACGGCTCGGGGCGCTCCGTCGGGTAGCCGACCTCGACCGTCACGTAGCGGTCCACGTCCTCGCGCGGCGCGCAGTAGTGGTACTGCGACGCCTGCACGCTCAGGCGGAAGCCGTCGGCGCAGGTGATGTGCGGGAAGGCGTGGCGGCTCGGGTCGCGGTAGTCGACGACCATCTCGTCACCCTCGAAGCGCAGGCCGGAGGCTGCCGCCACGACGGGCAGCGGCTCCGACGGCACGTCGTCCCCCCGCAGGTGGGCGAGCACGTCGACGGCGGTGTAGTCGGCGGGCAACGCGGCGATGACGGCGATGCAGGCGTCGGCGGCGGCCGTGGCCTCGGCGAGCCAGTCGTGTGGGCCGTCGGCCCACATGCCGAGAAGGCGCGCAAGGTCGTCGGCGAGCGGGTTGTCGGGCCACGGGTCGCCGTCGGGCGTTGCGTACAGCGCCTCGGCGATGGGGACGACCAGCGGCGACGTCATGTCCACCGCCAGGGACGGACCGCGAGGATGCGGCAAGCGAGCAAGTACATGGGATGTGGCCTTCCGTGTGGTCTACGGGGCGGGAGGGTGCCGACGGGGCTCAACGCGGGGGGCTGCGGAGCCCCGTCGGCGGTCGCGCGGCGGGGGGTGCCGCGCGAGACAGGTGGCTAGCGGGGCATCCGACGACGGTCGGAGCGCGGGGGCTTGGCAGCGACGGCGACCATCACGACGAGCGCGATGCCAACGGCGACAAGGAGAAGGGTCATGCGGCACACCGCCCATAGTCGCGGAGGGCACTGACAATGATGGCTGAGACGGTGGTTCCGTCGTCAGCCGCGCGGACGGCGGCGGCGTGCCACACGTCGTCCGGGACGCGAACGTTTCGGATCGGGGTAGCCATCGTGGCCTCCTGTAGTGGTCGTGGGTACATCGTGGGGGGCGTACCTACGGCGTGTCAAGTACCTACGGCAACTATCTTGCGCCGGCGCGCCTTACGCGGTCGGCGGGGTCGGGTGTGCCTCGGCATGGGCACATCTCGGTACGTCTCCCCCACCGCGGCTTTCCATGCCGTCATCGTGTCAATGCCCAGCAGTTCGCCCACCTCGCGAGCCGAGACCCCGCCGTGATAGAGGCGCCTTACGTGCGAGACCTGCTCAGAAGTCAGGACGCTATGTGGCGACGACAGCCCCGTACCAGCGAAGGCCCTGCCCTTGGCTGCCATGTCCGAGCTGTTGTCCTGGGGTGTTCCCAGAAACAGGTGTGCGGGGTTAACGCAGGGCGGATTGTCACAGCGGTGGCAGACGAGCATCCCACTCGGTATCTCGCCGTGCGTCAGCGTCCACGCCGCGCGGTGAGCGCCCATCATCACGCCATGCAACGACGTCCGCCCGTACTTCGGTTTTCCGTAGCGGTCCTTACCGGTCGGCCAGACCCAACAATCTGCCGGGCGGCTGGTGTCGACTCGGGACCAGAACTGCCTCTCGCGCACGGCTGGGGAGAACACGGGAAGCTCCCTACGTGACATGACGCGATGATGCTCTGGCGCTACGCACGCCACTGCGTCACACGTCCGAACTAGCAGGGTGCCGCGCGGGTTGTCGGCGAGCAGATCCCATGCAACATGCGCGGCGCGGAGGCGGATGCGCTGCGGACGACTCCTGAGGTTGGCCTGGGGTGTGCCGTCTGCGAGGTGCGGGCCACGCCAGATGAGGTGGTCGTCGGCGGCCTCTACTTGCGACCAGAACCTCTCGATCTCTCGGACTGAGAGGCCCAGCGCGTTACACTTAACGTCCGAATAGATAGCCATGCCTTGGAGTGTACACTAATGACCATTGATCCGTCGCGCGTGGTCGGATACGTCCGCGTTTCCACGACTGAGCAGGGGCAATCGGGCGCCGGCCTAGACGCCCAAGAGGACGCCATACGCCGAGAGGTCGAGCGGCGGGGGTGGGAACTGCTCCACATCTATTGCGACGTGGCGTCGGGGAAGTCGCGGGACAAGCGGCCCGAACTTGCGGCTGCGCTGGCCGAGGTGGCCGAGGGTCGGGCGGGCACGCTCATGGTCTACAAGCTGGACAGGCTGTCTCGCTCCGTTGTCGACTTCGGGACGCTAGTGGACGAGGCCAGGTCGGGCGGCTGGAACATCGTGATCGTCGACCTCGGCGTTGACCTATCCACGCCCGCTGGGGAACTAGTGGCATCCGTGATGGCATCCCTCGCGCAGTGGGAGCGCAAGGTCATCAGCCAACGCACGCGGGACGCGCTCGAGTCTCGACGACGCGCTGGCGTCAGGCTGGGGCGCCCGGTGAGTATTGATCCCGACACGGAGGCCGTGATCGTGAAGTTGCGCGAGGGCGGCGCTGGGTATCGCGCCATCGGGACAGAGTTGACCCGCCTCGGCATCACGCCGCCCCGTGGAGGTCAGTGGTACGCATCGACTGTCAAAGCGGTGCTAGACAGGTTGGGCCGCATCGCCTGACAACGCACGAAAGCACCCCCGACCTCGACGCTGGATTGCAGCGGAGATCGGGGGTGCCGTCTGTGTGCGTACAACGTGCGCACGCTAGGTGGTACGAAGTGCGGGTCGGTTGCGGAACGGGTGCGGGTAGCGGTCGTGGCCGTCGAGCCATGCGCGCAGCACGGCGTCCCACGCGGGGTCCAGCGCGGCGCGCAGGGCGAGCTCGTCGCCGATGCCGCTGTCTACGCGCGGGTAGTCTACGGACGAGTAGACAGCGGCGTCGTGGGCGTTAGCCGCCGTAGCGTCCACGATGCTAGTCGTCGGCATCGTCGTCACCCGCGAGGGCGTCGGCGTCGTCAGCGTTCGGCATGTCGCGGTACAGCCGCAGCACGGCGTCGGCGGTGTCGTTCATCAGGTCCGCGACGGCGTACGGCAGGGCGCCGTCGCCGCGCACGGGGTACGCGACCTCGACGCACACGTCACCGATCCGCATGGAGATGCACAGTTCGTCGCTCATGCCGTCACCCGCCTCTGCTGCACAGCGTGCCGTCGGTGCTTGCTCCGCGACCACGCGCCACACGCGCACTGGTACGCCGCGAACGACGTCAGGTCGGTGGACGCCCACCCGTCGCGCGTCAGGTCCGTGCCGCCGCACACCGGGCAGCGGCGCTCGTCGTCGAGGTACGGCAGGCCGAGGTTGGGGCCGTGTTTGATGTACGGGCGCAGCCGGTCGAGGACGGGCGCCATGAGCACGCTGTCCTGCTTGCTGTAGCGCACCAGCCGGCGCCGGTCGGGTCCGTCGCCCGCGGCTGCCGCCTTCGCCTCGGCGGCGTTGTAGCGGCCCTGCTTGCCGGGGAGGCCGAGGAACGCGGCGAGGTAGGCGAGGGACTTGGACTCCAGCGCGAACGCCGAGCGGGCGACGACGTAGAGATCCACATCCTTGACGGGCCTCGGGGTAGGAATCTGCCCCTGTGCCCAATCCTGGCGTAGCCACTTGAGGTCGGCCTTGCGCCCGTTGAACGTGACGACGCAGTCCGCCTGGTGCAGCTGCTCGCGCATGGTGCGGGCGACGTGGTACGGGTCGTCGGACTGCCATGCGGCGACGAAGCCGGGGCGCTTGGAGCCGTACCACAGCCACGACGCGCAGAGAGTTCTTGGCCGAACGCTCCAGCGGTCGGGGTGGAGGTAGTTCAGCCGCGCGAGGTCTCGAGGTTCCCAGATGTCGGCGGTGTACTCGCCGGGCAGGCGCTCGAGGTCGAACAGCAGGATGCGCGGCGCGGACGGGGTGAGGATGGCGTCGAGGTCGGCGCTCACTGGTGCCGCCCCCGCCGGTGGTAGCGGATCGCTTCGCCCAGCGTTGCGAACACTGAGCGACGGAGCCCGAGCCTGCGAAGGAGTCCGGGGCGAACGACGATCCGGACACCGGGCGATTCGGGGTGCCAGAGTTCGACCAGCAACTCCCCGGTGGGATAGGCGCTCACGCCGCACGCTCGGCGCAGTTGCGGCACCCGCCGTTGGCGTGGCGGACGATGGACTCCGCCGAGATGGGGCCGAGGTCGCGGGCAGCGAACGCGTCGGCGAGGCGTCGGGCTGTCTCGCGGTTGATCGGGCGGGCGAGGATCGCGCGCACCTTGGCGGCGTCCTCCGGTGTCATGCGCTGGACAGCCCAGCCGGTCGCGCACTCCTTGCCGCTGGGGCGGGTTGGCGTGGCGAGCAGGTCGTCAAGGTCTGTGGACATGGCGAAGTACCCCGTTCAGTGGTCGTGACAGGGAGTGGCCTGGCGGTACGACTTGCGGACCCTGGCGGGTACGAAGTGAGGGGGCGCGACGCGACCACGACGCCGCGCCCCCGGTCTGGGGTTACTCGGGGAACCGTTGCGCTGAGCGAACTCAGGGCGGCGGTATTCCGGGTTACGGGAAAGGCTGGAATATGTGTCCCGATGTCCTCAGTTAGCGGACAACGTCCCGAAGCGGACCCTGTCGGTATAGGCCGTGACCTATATCTAGAGACATCGGGACACGGTGGAAGTTAGGGGCTCACGCTAAAGCGCCCTAACTTTCCTAACGGTCAGGCGGCGTAGCCCGGCGAGACGTAGGCGACGCCAGCGGTCGGCGCGTAGGTCACAGGCGCGCGGGTGCCGTGGACGACACCGGGCCAGTCCGTCGACGCGTTCCAGTTGCCGAGCCCGCCCGACGTGTACACGTTCGTCGTGCGGATCGACGCCGGGGGACGCACCCGCCACAGGATGTACTTCGCGGCGGTCGTCCCGATGATCTCGACGTTGCGCAGCTCCCACCCGTCCACGACCGGCGACGAGGCCGACGTGTCGTGCGGGTTGAGGAACATCCCCTGGTAGCCGGTGGTGGCGGTGAAGCCGTCCACGCCCAGCCACGTCGGGCCGTTCCAGCACTGGAGCGCGTCGGCGTGGTTGGCGTCCTTCGTGCCGACGAGCGGCGAGTCGAGGCGCACGTTCTGCATCTGCACGCGGGCGAGCGGCGCGGACACGTTGACGCCCTCGGACAGCGTGCCCGACGACGACAGGAACGCGACGCCCTCCAGGTGGACGACGCCGGTCTGCCCGAGGAAGTACGCGGCGCGCTTGACGTAGCCGTTCGCCATGACGCCGGGGCCGGTGCCACCGGAGTAGAACCCGGCGCCGACGTCGACCTGTCCGCCGATGATGACGACGTTGCGTCCGCCCTCGACGTGCAGGCCGCGGGTGTTCTTCCACGTCCGGCCCGCGATGTCGATGACGTAGTCGCGTCCGGCGGCGAGGACGATCTTCCCCTGTCCGTCGGTGGGCTTGACGGCGGTGGGGCTGGTGAGCGTCGGCGGCTTCCACGACAGCGTGCCGACGGCAGGCGCCGGCGGGTCCACCGGGGGCGGGGTGACGGCGGTGAGTTCGGCGATGCGGGCCTCGAGCGCGCGGATGGTGCTCGCGTCTGTGAGGTTCTGCGCCTTCGCTGCCGTGAGGGCCGTCGTCAGCGATGCGACCTCGGCGTCAGCGGCGGCACCGATCGCGGACAGGGACTCGGTGTACGTCATGCGGTCGGCCCCTTGTAGGCGGTAGCGGCGGCGATGATCCAGTTGCCTGCGGGCGTCTTGAGCCACACCCTGCCGAGGCTGTCCCGCTCGGCGGCGACGTACTCGACGGGGCGCAGGAACCGGCGCGTGCCCTTGCGCTCGGAGCGCTCCGACTTCGCGGCGTAGACGCCGGTCGACGGGAAGCGGGTGACGCGCGTCCACCGGGACACGCGGAACGGCACCTGCACCGGGCGCGGGTGGTAGTCCGGGCCACGGTCCGACAGGCCGTTGCGCACGCGGTCGTACTCCGCGACCTGCCACGCCGCACCGGACGACAGTCCCGGCTGGTCCTTCACGACGAGGTGGATGTGCGGCGCGAACGCGCCGTGCTGCGCGTCGCGGAGCCACGCAGCGCAGTTGCGCCGGCGCAGTTCGTTGACGAGCGTGAGGGTCCACTGCGTGCTGAGGTTGATGGTGCGGATGTCGGCTGCGCCGTCGCCCGCGTGGGTGCTGCCCGAGACGGCATCGGCGGGGACGAACGACCCCTTGACGACGGTGCAGCGACCCGACGGGATGCCCGCAGCAGACGCCGCATCCTCGACGAGCGCGAGGACGCGGGGCGACAGCTTCGCTCCGTTGGCGAGCGTGACGGCAGCCATCACGCGAGCCCGATGCGCTTGGCGTTCCGGGCCATCGCCTCGGCGACGCGGCGAGCGAGGACGTCGGCGGACTCGTCCGAGAAGTTGATCGTGATCGTCCCCTCGCTCGGATTGGTGACCGTGTAGCCACCGGAGCGGAAGCCGGGCGGGGTGACGACGCCACCCTTGGCGAGCGGGATCACGGCCTCGCCTGGCGTGGCGTCGGGCACCTCGGACGTGGTGACGGTCTGGCGGACGAGGCGGTCGAGCTTGTCGTACTCGTTGACGGTGACGACGCGGGTAGCCACGTCACTCACCCACCGGGCCGAGCGCAGCGGAGTCGGAGTCGCCGAAGCGGGTGGCGATGATCGCCTTGAGCGCGGACAGCGCGGCGGGGATCGCGGCGACGGCGGCAGCGGTGAGCGCGTCGAGGTCGGTCACGCCGGACACGAGCAGCAGGCCGAGGAACGCCTGCACGTAGGTCCAGAACACGCGCTCGGCGGCGTCGAGGAGGAAGGTGCGAGAGAACATGGTGGTCACTCCTTGCGGTGGGTCTTGCGGCGGTTGGGCTTGACGCGCGGGTGAGGCTTGCTCGCCTGCTCGGGGTGGGTCATGCGGCGCACGTCGTCGTGGCTGGCGCACATGTCGTCGGGCCACTCGTCCCACTCGACGTCGGGGTTCCAGCCGAGGACGCGCTCGACGGCGTCGGGGGTGACGTCCACGAAGGTGCCGGTGTAGCCGCGAGTGAAGGTCACGTTCTGGCCGCGCGTGGCCCCGAGTAGGTGCCACGGCATCGTGCAGCGGTCCCGGGTCACGGCGTGCCCGACGTGTACGTGACGGTGACGACCCCGACGGTGGTGGTCGGCTCGCTTGCGATCCACGCGGGGTTGAGGCGGTAGAAGCGCGCGAGGCGCTGCTCTCGGGTAAGGGACTCGTCGTCGAGCCAGTCCTGCGGCTCGTCGGGTTCAGCGGTGGTCATCGCGTCACTCCTGGTCGTGGTTGAGGTCGCACCGGGGGCAGATCAGTGCGCCGTGGTGCTGGCGGCGCGCGTGCCCGCAGACGTGGCAGCGGGGCGAATCGTGGGCGGGCGGCGGCGGCGGTGCTGGTCGTCGTACGGCTCGGTCAACGGCTGCCCGTCGTCCTCGCCGGGGACGTCACGCGGGCCGGTGTAGGGGTCCACGGGCCTCCTCCTCCACCAGCACAACGGGGACTCCCGGTCAGACGTCGAGGCCCGCAGGCCACTCCGGCGGCGGCGGGGGCTGCTGCGAGAAGATGTGCGCCCGCAGCCGGTGGACGTAGTCAGCCCACGCGCGGTCGCGGCGCTCGAGCTTGGCGATGCGCTGCTCGTTGTCGCTGGCCTTGTCGCGCAGCGCCGCGACCTCCGTCTGCAACGCGCCGACGAGGTCCGTGAGGCCCTTCTGCCGGGCTGCGAGGACGGCGGTTCCGATCGTGCCGGCGAGGGCGAGAAGCGCGACGAGGAGATAGACGACGACCTGTGCCTCGCTCACGAGTTCGCCACCCAACGAGCCTGGAACCACGTGTTGCCGAGGCCCGCGACGGTGGCGAGGTTGCCGCCAGAGGTCTGCGTCATCGTCACTTCGACGTAGTCGGTGGCGGTGAGCTGCACGTCCACCTCGAGGTCGACGTAGGCGTTCGTTGCGATGACCGACTGAAGGCGGGCGTTGGCGATCGTCGTGGCGCCGTTCTTCACCAGCGCCAGCGTGCGCGTGCCCGTCGCGTTGGACGCCATGCACACCTGCGCGTAGACGGTGTAGAGCCCCGTCGTGGTCGCGGTGATGCGGCCCGTGTTCGACGACGTCGAGTGCATCGTGTCGGTGTCGTACGTCTCGGTGTCGAACAGGATGGTCGTGGCGACCCCGGTGGTGCAGGTCGTCGTCGCAGTCTGATACACGGAGGTCCGGGGCGGCGCGATCAGGAAGGCGACCGCGTCACGGGTGTACGTGTTGTAGTTCGCCGCGGTGATCTTCTCGCCGACACTCACCGTGTCTGTGGTGGGGACGGTTGCCACGGTTCTCCTTGGGCACGACGGGTAGCCCCGTCACCGAGCGGTGAGGGGCTGCGAGCGGATGGGTCAGAGGGCGTAGCGGGCGGCGTCCCACGGCTCGATGGACTCGCCCGCGGAGTGCGAGCGGGCGACCGTGGGCGCGACGCCGCGGGCGGTGATGGTGAGCGTTCGCGGCGACGTTCCGCCGGCGGGTGCCGACGTGACGGTGACCCGCTCGCCGTTCCAGTCGAAGTCCATCGGGTAGTCGCCCGCTGCCGTCGACAGGGTCGGCGAGGTGGCCCACGTCAGGACGATGGTGCCCGTCGATGTGGTGCCGACGGCGGTGCCGCTGGTGACGGTGCAGACACCGTCGCCGAACGCGTACCGCCCGGTGTCGTAGCGCGCCTCGGTCGGTGCGTCGGCGGGCGACAGGTCGAACACAACCTCGTACCCCGTGACGCCGGGGCGCTCGGTCCAACCCTCGACGTACCCGTCGATGTAGGACACGCCGAAGTACGTCGTGGGCAGGCCCGACAGCCGCAGCCGCTCGCCGGGGGTTACTGCGTAGAACGCGGCATACAGGTCATTGCTCGCGGTGGCGAGGTCGACCGTCAGTGACGAGATGCGCGTCGCCTGGTCGCGGCCTCGCGCGATGCGATCCGATGCGACGGCGTGCAAGTCGTTGCGCTGGTACAGGGCGGTCTGCACTTCGACGTCTGCCGAGCCCACGTCGGTCACGGACGAGTCGACGACCGTTACGGATGCCGATGGCGACGAGCCGGTGGCGGCACTGACGCGCCCGTCGAGCTGGCGGATCAGGGTCGGCCCTTGCGTGAGGTCGCCCTCCGCGTCGACGGTCAGCGCGACCGTGGTGGGTCGGGCGTCCACGTTGGCGAGGGCGATCACGGACTGCGTGGGCGACGTAGACGGGGACGCGTAGGCGATGCCGTGCTGACTGTCCGCCAGTGTCACCAGCGCGTCGAGCGCGTTGCGGTTGACGAGCGCGGCGGGATCCGAGGGTGAGAACGCCGAGCCCGACCAGTTGACGGACATCTGCAAGCCGCTCGCGGACACCATCGTCGTCAGCGTTGCGGCGAGGTCGTCGATCGTCCCGATGTTCGGGAGAACCTCGAGCGCGTCGTAGACCGATACGGAACTGTCGCTCACGACAAGGTGTGCGGCGCTCATGTCGAGGTCACCGCCAATGCTGACGAACCGCATCGTTCCGCCGTGGCCGAAACCGGCGTCTACCGATGCGCCGTTGTTGACAATGAGCGAGGAGTTGGAGCCCCCGCCGGCGGTGAGCTGCAAGTAGTGCCAGCCATCTGCCGCGGGGATCGCAGCACTGGAGCCCAGTAGGGCGCCGGCTGAGTAGACGTCGACGACGAAGCCGGACGCCGACCACGCCACTTTGGACAGCTCGCTGAAACTGTCGCGGCGGTAGTTGCCGATCGTCACAACCTCGCCGTAGGACGAGGACGACACCTTGACGCAGAGTGTGACGTGAACGGCGCCGCCGCCGTGGACGGAAGCCGGGATGCCCACGCCGGGGTGCCACAGCCCCTTGCCATCGAACAGTTGCACGTACGCCTGTGAGCCGTCGAGGGTTTCGTCGGCGCGTGCTTCTATCTTGCCCGAGCCGGGAGTGCGGTCGTAGACGCCGAGCGGGTCACCGATCTCCAGTGGGTCGAACATGCCGACGTGCTCGTTGATATCGGTCAGGGGGTAGTAGGCCGCCGAGACTGCCGCCTTGTAGTTCTCGATCTGCGAGGCAGCCGGGTACGTCGTCAGGGTGATGCGCGCGAGGTCGCCGAGCGCATCCACCGCAGCGACGTGCGTCACGGACTGCGACGGCTCGCCCGTCGGGAACGACGGCTCAAGCGACGTGATCCGGCCCACGAACCGCACGTAGGTCGTCGCCGACTTCGTCACCCGGACACGGATGCGCTTGCCCTCGACGAAGTTCGGGTAGTGCGTCGACGTCGGGTTGTCCGGGGTGAACCGCCCGTCGGCGTTATCGAGGTCGAGGTCGAGCGTCCCCGGCTGAATCCCCGACGCGGCAGAGTCCCGCCCGACGTGGATCTCGATGGAGTCACCCTTGACGAGCGAACCGACATCGGTCCACACGCCGGCGGTGAACTCGATCTCGACGAGGACTGCGGAGGGCAGGCCAGCGGCCATGTGGTCTGTCTCCTGTCAGGCGAGGCGGGTACGACCGGACGCGGTCGCCTTCTTGATCTCGTCGGCGAGCCACCGCCCAGCACCGGGACCGGCGACGGGGCCGTGGAAGTGGAGGTGCGTGCCGCCGCCGTAGCCGCCGCGACCCAGCGGCACGACAGCCTCGGGTCCGGCCTCACCGATGAGCGCGAGAGTCGGGCGCGTGACGATGCCGCCGCGTGCCAGCATCGGGATGTCGGGGACGTCGAAGCCCTTGCCGCCCATGCCGGGCACCCAATCGGGCACACCGAACGACAGGCGCCCCACGGTGCTGTTCCACAGCGACGCGATGCCGTTGAACACCGTCTTGAACGCGCCGTAGATCGTGTCGGCCATGCCGGTGAACACGCCCACGAGGACGCCGACCTTCTCGCCGATCCAGCCCGCGACCAACTTGAACGCGGTCCACAGCAGCTTGTAGTAGCCGATGATGAAACCGATGACCTTCTTGAGCATCGGCCACGCGGTGTTCTGGAACCACCCGACGACGGCGGACGCAGCAGCCTTGATGCCAGACCAAGCGCGCTGCACGATGTTACGGAACGTCTCAGAGTTCTTGTACGCCAGGATGATCCCCGCGATGAGCGCGGCGATGGCGATAACGACGAGCCCGATCGGGTTGAGCGCCATGACGATGTTGAGTGCGGCCTGCACGATCGTCCACACCTTGATCGCGCCGACGATGACAGCGATGCCCGCCGCGAGAGGGAGCAGCCAATCGACGTTCTTACCGATCCACTCGGCCATGCCCTGAATCGCGGGGATGAGCGTCGTGATGGCGAACGACGCGAGCGACATGAGGGTGGGCAGCAGTGCCTGCCCGATCGTCTCCTGCACCTCGCCGTACTGGTTACCGAGGATCGCAGCCTGCCCTGCGGCGGACTTGCCTTCCTTCTCGGCGAACCCGCCGACCTTCTCGGACAGCAGCGCCTGAATGGCGACCATGTCCTTGGCCTTGTCGCCCGTGGGCTTGTAGGCGATGCCGAGTTCCTTGAGCGCCTTCGTGTTACCGAGGAACGCCTTGCCGACCTTGCTTGAGGCGGTGGAGAGGTCCTGCCCCGTCTTGGCGGCGTAGTCCTGCACCAGCGGGATCATGCTCTCGAGCTGCGACTGGTTCAGCCCGAACTGCGCCAACTGCGCAGCCGCCGCGGCGGTGGCGTCGTCGTCGAACCGGGTGACCTTCGCGCGCTCGGTGGCGAGCGTCCGCAGCGCGTCGATGTTGCCGGACGCCAGCGCAGGGAAGCGGGCGTAGGCGTCGCTCAGCTTCGTCTGCGCGCCCTCGGCCTCGGTGTACGCCTTGACCGAGTCCGCGCCGATCTTCACAGCGGCGGCACCGATCGCAACGGCGGACACGCCCGCGAGGGCGCCCATCCCCTGTACGCGCTTGCCGACACCGTCCGCGGCCTTGCCGACCGACTTGAACGCCTTCGATGCGGAGATGTCCTTACCGAGCAACTTGAACGTCATCGAGAGACTAGCCACGGCGCGACGCCTCCCTGTTCTGTCGGTTGTGCTCGTCGGCGGCGTTGGCGAACGCGACGTAGTGGCGCAGTTCGAGGTCGTACACGTTCCACGGCGTGATGCCGGGGAACAGGTGGCAGATGGTCAGCAGCCGCGTGGCTAGGTGGCCGTCGAAGTCGTCGAGGCCTTGGAGGTACGACGCGATGCTGGTGCCTTGCCGCCGGCGCCCGGATCGGAAGCCGACGGCGGGGAAGGGTCCGGCGCCTCCTCGGGCTCCGGCTCCTCGTCGTCCGCGTCGTCGTCACGGAACCCGACTTGCAGGATCTCCATGTCGAGGACTTCCTCCCACGACAGGTTGAACTCCTTGCCGTTGAGGCGACGCGACATCCAGATCAACGCGAGAAGCGCCCGAAGGTGAGGCGGGGACGCGAACAGCGCGAGCCCGCGCTTGTCGCCGTCCGCCGTCTCACCTTCGGGCAGCAGGATCGGCGCGTCGTCATCGTCGAGGGTGAGACGCTGCAACTCGTCGAGGCGGGTGGCGAGGGACGCGACGCCGACCTTGGCGTACTTCGCCAGGTCGAGGGCGTGCCTGCCCGTGATGCGCTCGAGGGCGGCACCCTCGTACTCGGTGCCGTCGATGATGAACTTCATGTTGTGCCCCTGTGGTCGAGGGTGTGTGGTCAGACCTGCTTGGAGAACTTGTCCATTGCCGCGCGGATCTGGCGCATCATGGCGTCGCGGCGGGCCAGGATCTCCGCACCGAAGTACGGGTTGCCCGCCTGGTAGACCCACTTGCCGTTGCCGAACACCTGATGGCGGAACAGCTTCGACGAGTTGTAGGCCTTGACCATCGGCTTCTGCGCAGCCGGCACCTTGCCCGCATTGGCGCGGATGGTGACCTGCGCCGTCTTGCTCTTGGCCGTGGGGATGGTGGCGGCGATGCTGTTGGCGATGGCCTTGCGGGTGCCGCGCGAGCGGGTGCGGGTGGCGTCCTCGCGGGCGTTGTACCCCGAGATCACCGACTGCGTGCGGATGCTGCCGTCCTTGCGCTTCGTGAACTTGAGGCCACGCTTGAGGCTGCCCACCTTCTCGGGCGGCGGCTCCAGCACCTTGTCCTTCGCCGCTGCAACAACGTCGTCCGATGCGGCCTTGAGCGCCTTGCGGAGCGCGGCATACATCTTCTTGTCGGCGACCTGTAGCCGCTTGACGATGTCGCCGAGCTCGGATGCGTCGATGCGGATGGTCTCGTCAGCCCCGCCCTTGCGGGACGCCGCCGACGGGCGAGCCACTAGACCGCGGAGTCAGAGGTGCGGAGCACGACGTAGATCGGCTGCGCTGCGACCTGCCCGTCGAGGACGGAGAACGAGTGCTCGACGGTGACGAGGTCGCCGTTGTTGGCGACGGGCACAGCCGACTCAAGGCGCGTGATGGGGAGCACGACCTGGAGCGTGGCGAACCCGGCGGACAGCGCCTCAGTCGAGGTCGCCGTCAGGGTGATCGCCAGGTCGGTGTCCGCGAGGTACGCGGTGCGGTACGTGGTGGCGGCGTACTCGGCGGTGAACGAGCCCGTGATCTCCCGCAGCCCGACGGTCGGCTTGGCCTTGAGGCCCGACGCACCGAAGTTGAACCGGTCGGTGGCGAGGTTGTTGGACACGCTCAGCGAGAAGTCGCGCACATCGGTCGCGGCGGTGCCGCCGGACGCGAGGGCGGTGGACGTCGGGACGGTGACGCTGCCGCCGACCGTGATGGCGGCGTGCGAGAACTGGAACAGCGACGGGGTCGTGGGGTAGGTCAGCGCGTCGAAGGCGCGGGCCGTGTCCAGCGAACGGATGTCGAAGTCGAACGACAGCTTGACGATGTCGTCGTTGCCGACCGTCAGCTCCCAGCCGGAGACCATGCAGCCCGCGAACGTGTACGGGTCGATGGTGCCGTCGACGCGGGGCACCGACTTCTGGATCGTGACCGCCGGCGGGGTGTCGCCGAGGGTGTAGTTGTGCTGGTACGTGGAGCCGCTGACGAGGGTCGAGGTGCCGGTGCCCAGCGCGGCCTCGAGCAGACGGGACATGCCCTTGGTCTGCGCGTCGATCTCCAGCGTGCCCTCGCCCTGCGAGGTCGTGGTCACGCGGCGACCAGAGCGGGCGATGCGACCGTTGACGCGAAGCCCGGTGCCCTGCACCCGGTTCGGCATCTGGTTGAACGACTCGGAGTTGAACTCGTAGGCCGTGGTGCCAGCGACGGCAGTGCCGTAGGTGGACTCCTTGCCGACGTTGATCGAGCAGTCGTAGGGGGTAGCCATGACTCAGGCCTCCGGGGCGTCGTCGGTGTCGGCGGGGGTGGGGATGTAGTTGTCGGGGGCGAGCAGCAGCGCGGCTGCCTGCTCCTTCGTGGCGGGGAAGTCGTCGCCGCGCTTGACGGTGATGCCGAGCAGGACGACGTCGGCCTCGGCGAACGAGCCGACGTAACGGATGGAGGGCATGTGATCTCCTGTCAGGCGAGCAAGCGGCCAGCGATGGTGAAGTCGACGGTCGACTTGCGTCCGTCCTCGATCTCGTCGGGCTCCTCGGTCAGCTCCCACTCGGTGAGCCGCGCCCACTGGACGGTCGAGCCGAGCGACACCTGCGTGCTCGGCGTGGTGCCGGAGTCCTGCACGTAGTCCGCGAGTTCGGCGAGCATGTCCAGCGCCCGCTCGGTCACGGTCTGCTGAACCTCGGTGCCGCCGCCGTCGTAGGTAGCGATGCGCCCGGTGATGGCGAAGTCGTGCCACCGCTGCCGCAGGGGCGACAGTCGCGCCTCAGCCTCGGACATCGTCACGTCAAGGATCTCGGCGTAGTCGTCGGGCTCGTCCGTCCCGCACGGGCCGTAGAACACGACGACGGGGTCGGGCCACAGGGTGCGGCACACGGTGACGAGCGCAGCCTTCGCGGCCTTGCCCGCGCTGGGCGCGCTCATGCGAAGCCCGGCATGGAGCGGTGCATCGACGCGCGGCACAACTCGACCGCACGCGACGGGACCGCGAACCCGGACGACAGGACGGTGACGTCGTCGTTGGCGTTGCGGCCACGCTTCTGCTGCCCGACGCGGTACAGGTGCGCCGCGATGATGCGCGCCGCGAGCACGATGTTCGGGTCGACGCTCGATCCGCCGGCGGTGTACGTGACGACGACGTTCTGCCGCCCGTATGTGAACGGCATCGGCGACGACGACCCACCAGCCCACACGATCCCGCTGGACAGGTTCGCCGTGTAGTCAGTGGTGGCGACCCCGTCGACCGTGACCGACGTGATCGCGGATGCGACCTCGCCGAGCAGTACCGCGGGCTTGCCGCCATCGTGCGTCTCGGTGGCCGTCGCGGACAGGACGCGCCCGACGATCTCCTCGACGACGGGGGTAGCCGCCGCGATGTACAGCCGCAGCTCGTCGTCGTTGACGTTCGTGTCGTGGTTGAGCTCGGCCTTCGCGTCCGCGAGGGAGCAGATCAGGCGAGGGTCTGCGGGCCACACGTCGGCGACGTCGGACCACGGCAGCGCGCCGGAGTTGGTGCCCGACCCGGTGAACGTGCAGCGGTAGCGCCCCGCCTGGGTGGAGACGTGCGCCACGCTGTACAGCCCCGTCGCCGAGGTCGTCGGCGTCGCGGTTGTGGTGGTTCCGTCGGGCCGGGTGATCGTGGCGTTGCCCATCGTGCCGACGTTCGCCAGAGCCCCGGCGGCGTCGTACACGGACAGGCCGAAGGTGAGCGTCTGCCCGACCTCGTAGGTCGTCACGATGCGCCTCCTGCGTGTGGTCCGTTCGGCCCGGTGGCGACTCGTGCCGCTCCGGGGTTGCTGCCGCCGCTGTGCGGGCCGCTGCCGCCCGTTCGGGCGCGGGGTGCTGCGCCGCTACTACCGCGTGCGGTGGGGCCTCCTGCGCCGCTACGGGCGCGACCCGCTGGCGCGTCGCCCGTGGTCCCGATGAACGACCCCGCGCCACCCGCTGCGACCGCTGCGCCGACGAGTGACCCGAACGACGCACCGCCCGTGAGCGCGGACGGTCCGCCGTTGGCGAGGGCTGCCCCGGCGGACGTGGTGAAGGCTGCCGACCCGGTGAAGGCCGACGACCCACCGCCCGCGAGAGCAGCAGCCGCCGCCGTGGTGAACGACCCGCCGCCCGTGAAGGCCGACGAGCCGCCACCCGCAAGGGCTGCCACGGCAGTGGTGGTGAAGCCAGCCCCGCCGGTGAAGGCGGTCGACCCACCCGACGCGACTGCCGCGCCTGCGATGGTCGTGAAGGTGCCAGCACCGCCGGCGCCTCCGGTGAACGACGACGAGCCGCCGCCCGCGAGGGCCGCGCCTGCCGTGCTACCGAACGTCGCGTCGCCCGTGAGGGTGCTCGAGCCACCCGCCGCCAGGGCCGCAGCCGCCGACGTCGTGAAGGCAGCGCCACCCGTGAAGGACGTCGAGCCGCCGTTGGCGGTTGCGGCGCCCGCTGCGGTGCCGAACGTGGCGCCACCGGTCAGGGTGGACGAGCCACCCTGCGCGCTTGCAGCGCCGCCCGTGGTGGTGAAGGCAGCGCCGCCCGTGAAGGCGCTGGAGCCGCCGGACGCAAGCGCGGCACCGACGGTGGAGCCGAAGCCCGCGCCGCCCGTGAACGCGCTAGAGCCGCCGTTGGCGAGGGCGGACCCTGCCGTAGTGGTGAAGGTGCCATCGCCACCGACAGCGGCCCGCACCTCGTACGTGATCGAGGCAATGATGCCCGTAGCGGAGTAGACCGCAGAGTACGTGCCGGTCGGCGAGGAGTACGACGTGGCGACGTAGGACGCGGCGCGCATGTTCGCAGCCGCGGCAGTGGTCGTGGCGATCTCGAGCGCGTCGATCAGGCCAGCGGGCGGGGTGGTCACCGTCGCAGCGGTGGCGCTCACGGTGGTCCGGTGCTGGAACGCCGCGACGATGAACGAGCCCGTAGAGTCGACGGGCGTGATCGTCGGCGCGACCACGGTGGCCGAGTTCGTTCCGGCGGACGGCGTCGTCGCCGGGGTCTGAGCGACCGAGCCGACACCGGCGCAGCCGGAGTAGACGCGGACCTTCCACATCATTCGCTGCGTGCCGCCGTACGTCATCGACACCGTGGAGCCGGAGTCGCCAGAGACTGCCTGCTTGACGTACAGCGCGATCGTCGTGCCGTTGGTATTGCGGGTGAAAGCTGCCTGCGTGTAACCGACCGACGTGGGGTCGACGGTCGGGTCGGCGGCGCCCGCGGTAGCTGCGAACTCTAGGAAGATCCAGTCATCCGTGCCGACGGTCCACGTCGGCAGGGTGATGCTCTCGGTTGATACCGAGGTGGACGATGTGAAGGAGCCGGTCTGGATCAGGGTGAGGCCGCCGCCGCTGGCGGGCGTCTCGGTGAACTGCGGGTCGTACCAGCCCTCTACCGAGGCGAGCGGGCCGAACCAGCCCTTGTCGTCGTATAGGCGCTCGAACACCTGAAAGAGCGCCACGGCGGACTACCTCTCAGGTCAGAACGAGTAGACGTAGACGAGGCCGGACCCGCCTGCGCCGCCGTTGCCACCGAGGCCGGGGTTCATGCCGACGCCGCCGCCGCCGCCGCCGCCGCCGCCCTGGCCGCCAGCGCCACCGTCGGCGCCGTTCGTGGACGCCGTGACGGTCGTGCCGCCACCACCGCCGCCTGCGCCGCCGGCGGCGGACGTGCCAGCAGCGCCAGCAGCGCCAGCCGTGGGGGTCGCGCCGTCAGTGCCGTAAGCGCCTCCGCCGCCTGCGCCGTAGGAACCGGAGCGCCCACCGGCACCGCCGGAGACGTTCGCCGGGGTCGCGGAGTGCGAACCGCCAGCACCACCACCGCCGCCGCCACGGTTCGACGAACCGCCAAGCGAGGACGCGACCGGAGGGTTGGCCGAGCCAGCGCCGCCGCCGCCGCCCCAGTCGGCGTTGTGCGTCGTCGAGACAGCCACGGAACCCGTGACGCCGTTGCCAGCCACGCCGGGGCCAGCCGAAGTCGGAAGCCCACCAGCACCGCCGGACGTAGAGCCCGACGACCCGGCAGCGTGAGAGCCACCACCGCCGCCGCCACCTGTCACGGCTGCGGAGATAGCGCCGCCCGCGCCGCCGCCGCCACCGAACGCAGTCAGGTGCGAGCCGAAAGTCGTGTTGCCGCCGATGCCGCCCGCGCCACCAGCAGCACCCGCCGCGCCCCTGGCGCCAGCCGTGCCACCCGTGCCGAGCGTCACCGTGACAGTCGAACCCAGGTCAGACGCCGAGAACACGCCGCGCGCCCACGCGCCCCCTCCACCGCCGCCGCCGCCCTTGGCGACCACAGCCGTAGCGAGAGACGCACCAGCACCGCCGCCGCCGCCCGCGCCGATAGCCTCGACGATGACGAACTGGCAGCCCGCAGGCTTCGTCCACGTGCCAGAGGACGTGAACACCTGCACGTTGCCCGAGCCGGTGGTGCCCTCTTCGGCCATCGTGCCCGCAGCGGTGTACATCACCCAGTCGCCGTTAGCGTTCAGCTTCACCGACGCACCAGCGACGAGCGCGCCCGACCACATGTTGACCGAGGTCGTGCCGTCGGTGTGCAGCACCGTGACCGTGTTCGACGTCGAGGCGTGATCGTTGCGGATCATCAGACCCGCGACCGTGCGCTGCGTCGAAGCGGCAGGCGAACCGACGACCGTGGTCGTCGTCGCCGAAGTGATGAGCGTGTTCGTGCGGCCCGGCGTGATCGTGCCCGACGCGTTGTCCACCCACGACGCCTGCACGTCGATGTCGGCAGTCGTCGTGGTGACCACGCGCACGAGGTCCGATGTGCCCGTCAGGAGCAGCATGGAGGTAACTCCTAAGACGAGGGGAAGGGGATCAGGTGCAGTCGATGTAGAGGGTCGGCGCAGGCAGGTCGACGGTGAACGTGCCACCCGTCGACGTGATGTCCGACGCCTCCGTGCAGTACGCCAGCAGCTCGTCGGCGGTCGACGCACCACCGCGCGACTTGTAGATGACCGCCGTGCGCGCCGTGATCGTCGAGGACGTCCACGTCGGATCGGTCCAGCTGATCTGCACCTGGTCCGACGCCGCGTCGTACGTCACCGACACGCCCGACAGCGTCGCGCCGCCGGCGGTGTAGCCGGTGCCCGTGACCTCGTTGGTCACGTCGTTGCGGAAGTCGTCGGTGTCCTTGACCGGGGTGTATGCCGACGTCGTCAGCATGATCTTGAACGTGTCGGTGTTGAGGTCGACGGTGCCGGTCACGGCGGCGAGCAGCCCCGCGCCGTACCAGTTCCAGGTGCCAGCCATGTTGGGTTACGCCTTCCGGGTGCGGGGCTTGGGGGCCGCTGCCGTCTCGGCTGCGGGAGCGGTGGCCTTGTAGCCGAGGGCTGCGAGGGCTGCGTCGACCGACTTCACGCGCTCGGGGAGGTCGCGGACGATGTAGCCCTGGCGCTCGGAGAGCAGCGCCTCCACCGGGCCGGATGCGGCAGCCTCGGCGCGCTTCTCGCCGGCGGCGGCGAGGGCGGCAGCGGAACGATCAGACATGGTGACTCCGTAGGTGTGCGGTGGTTGTGGTCGGGCCGTCGCCCCCAACCCCCCGCCACATACGCGGGGGGTTGAGAGTCACGAACCGACTAGAAGGTCGGGGTGACGAGGCCGGTGCCGGCGATCTTCTGGTGGCCGTTGGTGTAGCGGCGGAACGAGTACGCCGCGTAGCCGTAGACCACGAGCAGCACGCCGAGGGACGCGGCGGCCGGCTGCTCGGCGCGGATGAACACCGGGGCGGACGCGTCCTCCCACAGGTGAAGCTCCGCCGAGTTGACGACGTAGATCTCGTCCTCGTTCGTGCCGACGCCGAGGTTCGTCGCGATGTTGTTGTCGACGATGACCTTGATGCCGTTGGGCAGGATGCCGCGGACGTTGTCGCCGTAGCCGGTGGCGTAGTTGGCGCCACCCTGCTGCGCGGCGTACCCGGCTGACCGATGAACGGCCACGAGGTGCCGACCTGCGACTGCATCCACGCCCAGCGGCGCGAGTGCATGACCGCGTAGAGGTCGCCGACGCCCTGGTCGAGCATGACGGCCTCGAGGTTCGACTGCGCGTTGAGCACCTTCGGGTACAGCTCGGCGGCGGTCGGCGACGCGTCGGTGTAGGCCACCGACTGCGCCACGTTGGTCAGACCCGTGGTGGCGTCGTTGAGCAGCTTGGCGTCGAGCGCCGAGTGGTAGCGACGGAACAGGTCGTTAAGCGTGACCTCCTCCGTGCCGGTGCCGCGCTCGATGGCCTGACGGTTGAGGGTCTGCTGACCGGCGACGGTGAACATCGTCTCGGTGAGCAGGGTGTCGTCGATGTTGGTCTCCGACACAGCCGAGTTCTCCGAGGACTGTGCCGCGGCGCTGGTGGCCGTGGTGATCCGGGAGATGTTGACCGTGGTGCCGTCTGCGGGAAGCGAGTGCTTCGAGCAGATGTTGGCGAACGGGCGGGCGTTGGCGGCAGCCGGGGCGACGAGGTCCGTGAGGTACTGCGGGACCACGAGGCCGGCGAACGCGCCGGTGCCGGCGGCGCGGGCGAGCTGGTCGCCGCGCTCCACCTGCTCCTCGCGCATGTGACGCTCGACGCGCTCGCGCGACTGGCCGAAGGGGCTGATCGCGGAGAGGGCCACGTCACGGAGGAAGGTCTGACCCTTGGGGTCGGACCCGGGGCTGTAGGTGCGAGCCTCGGCGCCGACGCGGGCGACCTCGTCGTAGGCGGGCTTCGGCGCGGCGGGGACGCTGCGCTTCGCCAGCTCGGCGATCTCGGCCTCGCGGGCGATCTCGCGGTCGAAGTCCGCGATCTCGGCGCGGACGGCGTCGATGTCGGTGTCGACACCGGCGCGCTTGGCGGCGACGCCCTTGATGTCGTCGGCGGTGATGGTGGCGTCGCCGGACTCGACCGACGCGCGCATGGCGGTCAGCTCGTCGGTGTGCGCCTGACGCTGGGCAAGGAGGGACGTAAGCCGCTCCTGCGCCCGCGCCTTGAGGGCATTGAGGTCCACGGGGGACTCCTTCTCAGGGTGGGGTTTGGGTGGGTTGCGGCCTGCATCTGTCAGCCGGGCGGGCGTGGGCGCGCGCGGGCGAGGGCATGACCAGAGCCCCGCTGCCCGATGGGCGCGGGGTTGCTTGTGAGGTGGGTCAGTCGACGAGGTAGATGGACAGCAGCGCGGCGCGCACGTCTACCGGGGCCAGCGGTTCGCGCGCCTGCTCAACCGAGCGGACGCCGCTGGTGGCGTTGGGGTTCGCGCCGAAGTTCACGGCTGACACGTCGCCGCGCTCAAGGTCGACTGCGTTGATCCGGTACTCGGTGTAGTCCGGGGACCATTGGCCCGCGTCGATGCGGAACTTGAACGACGCCTCGGCGAGGTGCCCGTCGCGCAGGGCCGTGAGCATGTCCGCCACGTCAGTTCGCGCGGGGTTCACCTGCGCCTCGTAGCGCAGGCCCGTGTCGTCGACCGACAGGAGCAGCGAGCCGTTGCGGGTGTGCGCCATCGGCATCCCGCCGCCGGCGCCGTGGTTCACCGTGAACTCGACGAGCGGGTCCGTCTTGAGCGTCGCGTCGAACGCGTCGCGGGACACGACCTCGGTGTACGGGCCGAACATGTCGTACATCTCGTACGGCGTCTCAGTGACGGACGCGTAGCCGGTCACCGTCACGCGGTCCTCGTCGGCGCCGGACTTCGATGCGCGCACGTCGAGTGCGTGGATCGTCGCCCGGCAGGTCGACAACGTCCCAGAGTCGTCGGCGTTGCGGCGCTGCGACGGGCGGTCGGTGGCCTGGCGCACGCCTACGGCGCGAGCCTCGGCAGCCTCACGGATGTTCATGCGGGCGTTCCGTTCGTCGGGGTGGCCTTGGCGGGGAACAGGCGGGCGAACTCCGCTTCCTGCTCAGCGGTGAACGGCGGCAGGTTGTCGAGCTCCCGCGCCTCGGATGGGGCAAGGGTGCGACCGGCGACGCGCGACAGAATCGCCTCGGTACGCGCGGTCGGGTCCATGCGGAGGATCGCGTCGGTGGCGAACTTGACGTAGCGGGGCTGGGGCAGCAGGCGAGACAGCGCGACCTCGCGGCGGATGATCGCCGGGCCGAGGTTCATCACGAGCAGTTGGAGGTTCCGCTGCGTGACGTTCGCGTAGGTGATCGACGAGGACGAGCCCTCGGCGTCGATCATGTCGGCGGGCACGCCGAAGAACCGGGTAACGTCCGTGACCCCGTACTTCATCTGCTCGAGGAACGCGGCCTGTGAAGCGTCGGCGGCGGCGGGGGTGTACTCCCACTCCGCGCCCGTGACGAACACGTCACGGCCAGACACAGAAGCCTTGAAGCGGTCCTTCATCACCTGTGCGACCTTCGAACTAATCTCGGTCGTCTCGGTGTTCCTCAGTGTCCCCGTGGGGGCGACGTCGTTGGCGAACCAGTCGAGCGCGAACTGCTGCGCCGACAGGTAGCCACCGATCGACCACGCCGCGTAGGAGACGGGCGACAGGCCGAGGGGCATCCCCGGGATCGTGAACTGCTTCTCGTGCCAGACCTCGGACGGCTGGTAGATCCGCTTGCCGATCCGCCACTCGATGATCTCCGAACCCTTGCCGCGTGCGTATACGTCGGACAGTGGCACGAGGTCGATGCGGCGGGGGAGGCCCATGCCGTCGCGCTCGGTGATCGGGCCGACGACGTTGCCGGAGCGGTCGAGGTCGAACTGCGACGAGTACAGCCACTCCGTGATCGGGACGGACTCGCCACCCGGGGTGACCAGTACAGGAGGCTTTGCCACCTCGATCTGAACACCCTCGCGCCGGCGGTACGCGTCCAGCGGCATCGTCGAGATCAGGTCCGCACGCAGCCGGAGGCACGCCCACACCGCAGACGAGCGAAGCGCCGAGTCGGACGTAACAACGACCGAACCCGTACCGTTCGCGCCGTACCGATTGGGGATCAGGTCGGCTGCTGTCGTGAGGGCACGGCGACCGAAGAGCAGGCTCATGCGCTACCCCTCCGGGTCATGGCGAACGACAGGGCGAGGCAGAAGCCACCGAACACGGCCAGCGCGGCGGCGAGCCCGAACGCGAGCCACGCCGCAGCGGTCAACCCCACGACGCCGACGACGTCGAGGACGGTGGTCACGTCGGGGCGCTTGGGCATGACGCTCCGATCAGTAGGCAGAAGCGAGAAGTTCCGCGTCGGACTTGGGGGCGCGCTTGCCGCGCACCGCGTGAGCAGCGAGCGCGAGCGCGTACAGCGGCGACAGGTCGTCGCCCGGGTCCGCGTCGAACACCCACTCGCCGCGCTCCGTCGAACGGCGGGCGGCGGTGACTGCGGACTCGAGCGCGGTGTTCAGCTCGGGCGTGGTCTTGCGGATCGCCACCGGCTCACCGTCCGCGTGGATCAGGTCGTACAGCCCGGCGCACGCGCGGCGGACCTCGGTCGAGTTGAGCGACTTGAACCCGCGCAGGGACTCGATGTCGGACGCCAGCGCACCGGCAGCCATAGCGCCCGCGATGACGAGGGCCTGCGGCTTGTGGTTCGCCGTGAGGTCGGTCAGGTACGGCGCCACCCAGGACACGCCCTCGCGGTGCTCGATGAGCTCAAGGTGCAGTGCGCCGTCGCCACGACGTGACGCCACCGCCACCGACGACCATGCGCGGTCGGGGGTGACGTGCAGCGCGAACGAGACGCGGGAGCCGGGGGTCGTGCGGTCGTCCTGTCGCTTCCACCATGCGGGCAGGTGGAACAGGCCACCGCGGCCCTTCTCGTCCCACCAGCCGAGGCGCTCACGGGCGAACTCGGACGGGTTCAGCGACCGGCGCTCAGCGGCAATGTAGCGCGCCGAGATCCTGCCCCGGACGTGCGCGGGGTTCGCCGCCCGCCAGTTCGCGGGATCGTCCAACATGCAGCCGACCGCGTCGCGGTGGTGGTCGCAGTCGCGCGTCGCACACGCACCCGAAGGCGGCGCGCACCACTCGACGTAGACCAGCGACGGGTCGTTGCCAGCCCGCCCGCGATCCTTCACATCGTGCAGGACTGCGGAAGTCGCAAGGCCCGCCGAGGAGGCGTAGACCACGAGCGGGTCGGGGCGAGCCGACAGCGTCGGCATCAGGGCGCCCATCATCTCCGCAGTCAGGAACAGCGCCTCGTCGAGGATGACGAGGTCGCCGGACAGACCGCGACCGGACGCCTGCGACCGTGCGATGAACACGATGCGCGAGCCGTTGTGGAACTCGAACGCTTCCTCGCCGTTCGAGAACGACACCTTGGAGACGCGAGCCTCAACCTCGGGCGTGGTCTTGACGATGCGCAGCAGCGACAGGAACGCCTCGTGCGAGGTCTTGTAGCGGTGCGCCGACCACACGACCAGCTGGTCAGGGCGACGGATCGCGGCGAGCAGCGCCAGGGGCGCCAGTACCCCGCCCGTCTTGCCGTTCTGGCGGGCCTGGATCAGTGCCGCTTCTAGTGCCGCAAACCTGTCGTCGCCGTCCTCGTCGCGCACCGACAGGATCGCGTCGAGCGCGAGCACCTGCTCCGGGTCGAGCGTGATGCCGCAGATCGCGGCGAGGGTGACCGCCTGTGCGCCGAGCGAGTCGACCCGGTCGGGGATCGACAGGAACGCCGGCGGGACGAGGTCAGGAGGTGCGTCGGTTCCGTCGGTCGAGGAGTTCATCTATGCCGTCCTTAGCGACCGGCTTGCGCGCCGCGATCTCGGCCATCGTCGCCCGGAGCTCGCGGGCAAGGCCCGCCTTCGCCGAGGCTGGAGTGTCGGAACGCCGCAGGGTCGTCCGCAGCTCGGCTGCGATCTCCTCCAGCGTCAGGGGCTTGTCGTCCGCGACCGGGTCGGGCGTGGTGAACGGCAGGTCGACGACGACCGCGGGGGCGCGGTGGCCTCGTCCGTAGCGGACCCGGCACTTCGCGTCACAGAACTTGGCGCGCTTGTCGCGGCCCTCGAGGGAACCGCCGCACGCATCACACCGACGCATGGCACCTCCTCGGTTGCGCAACGCCTCCCGTGGTCAGCGGAGAAAATGAAGCGGGCGCGTTCCCCTCTTC
>Ga0181343_1000131_pt1 | contig 35131 bp, 48 predicted proteins | sample Su13VDMLBSD_FD_130110 | JGI IMG/M metagenome (GOLD analysis project Ga0181343, IMG submission 130110) | Freshwater viral communities from Lake Michigan, USA - Su13.VD.MLB.S.D | ecosystem: Environmental > Aquatic > Freshwater > Lake | place: USA: Michigan | collected 2013-07-15
GATAAAGATGATACTTTCGTCAAGTTTGGTAACTTTAATGATATTAAAAAAATTATTCAGTCCAATTTCTTTTATCCTACGTTTATTACGGGTCTTTCGGGTAATGGTAAAACGCTCTCTGTGGAGCAAGCGTGTGCTCAACTTAAGCGTGAATTGATCCGTGTCAACATCACGATTGAAACTGATGAGGATGATCTGATCGGTGGTTTCCGTCTTGTGAATGGTGAAACTGCCTGGCATAATGGTCCTGTGATTGAGGCACTTGAGCGTGGTGCTATTCTGCTGCTTGACGAGATCGACCTCGCTAGCAACAAAATTCTGTGCCTACAATCCATCCTTGAAGGTAAAGGTATCTTCCTGAAAAAGATTGGTCGCTGGGTCAAACCCGCTGCTGGATTCAACGTTATTGCCACCGCAAACACCAAGGGCAAGGGTTCTGATGACGGTAGGTTCATTGGCACCAACGTGCTCAATGAGGCGTTCCTGGAGCGTTTCCCTGTGACCTTTGAGCAGTCCTACCCTGCCCCTTCTGTGGAACAGAAGATCCTTGAGGGTATTGCTCTGGACCTTGGTGTGGAAGACCGTGACTTCTGTAAGCGTTTGGTTGACTGGGCAGACATTATCCGCAAGACCTTCTATGATGGTGGTATTGAGGAAATTATCAGCACCCGCCGCTTGGTTCACGTTGTTCGTGCTTTCAGTATCTTTGGTGATAAGGCAAAGGCAATCCAAGTTTGTGTGAATCGTTTTGATGACGAAACCAAGCAAGCATTCCTTGAACTTTATGATAAGGTGGATGCTGATTTCAAAATGCCGTCACAACCTGAACTGACTGTAGAATATGTTGACGAGAAGCAAGCAAACTGATAGAATATGGGAAGGTTGTTATGACTTCTTTTTATGTTTGGACCTGAAGACGAAAGAAACCTTATGAATAATAAAAATGATACAGTGATTTCTGGAGCAACTGCATCCGATACAATTTACTTTGGTTCTCCTGATTTTAGTATAATCGGAAATCCTTATTATACACCTGATACAATTTCAAATATGCCCGAAGACACAAACAAAAACGGTTTTTGGAAATACAATGAAGATAAAATTCTAAAGCAACTTGAGGAATATATTGCCAGTACTTATAGGCAGCATTATGTTGACCGAACTGGTGGTGGAAAAGAGCAAACTCTCGATAAAATCAAACACAATCGTCGTGAAGGATTCTGTGCTGGAAATGTAACTAAGTACATTGATCGTTATGATACGAAAGGAACTCCCCGTGCAGATCTATTTAAAGTTCTTCACTACACAATTCTTTTGATTAATCATCTGAATTTGATTGAAAACAAATGAACATTGAACTTAAAACTATGAAACTTTCTGACAACACTCTGACTATTCTCAAGAACTTTGCTGGGATTAACAATTCCATTCTTGTGAAAGAAGGTAATCGTCTTCGCACTATTTCTGTTGCTAAAAACATTTTGGCAGAGGCTGAGATTACTGAAGAATTCCCCCGTGAATTTGCCATTTATGATCTTAATCAGTTTTTGAATGGTCTTGGACTTCATCAGGATCCAGATCTTGATTTTACTGAGAATTCTCACATTACAATTCGTGAAGCAAAGCGTAGGGTTAAGTATTTTTATGCAGATCCAAACGTAATTATTTCTCCCCCAGATAAGGAAATTCAACTACCTTCTCAAGATGTTTGTTTCCAACTTGATAGTGTGACTCTAGAGAAACTTATCAAAGCTGCTGGAGTTTATCAACTCCCTGACCTTTCCGCTATTGGTGAGGCTGGTGTAATTAAATTAGTGGTACGTGATAAGAAGAATGATACTTCTAACGAATATGCCATCGTTGTTGGTGAGACTGATAAAGAATTCACATTCAATTTTAAGGTTGAAAACATCAAGATTATTCCTGGCGCCTATGATGTGGTTGTGTCAAAAAAACTACTGTCACAGTTCAAAAATTCCAAGTACAATCTCTGCTATTATATTGCTCTAGAACCAGACAGTACCTTTGAGTGATGGAATTTCTTCTTTATTTGACGCCTATTGGGCGTCAAATTGTTCAAAATGTAATTCGTGCTGGATATCCAGTCCGCGAAAATATTGAATTTTGCAGAGACAAAAACAGATTTGGGTATGGTGACTATGACAAAATGGTGATCTGCACCAAAAATATCAAAGATGGTGGTTATGATCTTAAGCGATATGTGAATGAAACTGTATATCACGAAGCAGTTCATATGGCACATATGTGTAATGGATATAAACCATTTTATATTAATATGAAAGATATGCCTTTATCTTGGGAAAAACTTGAAGATGTTAAAAAGTCTATGCAAATGTCAACCGCTTCTAGGCAAATGGAACACGAAGCATTTTGGATGGAAGATAAACCAGATAAGGTAAATTATGTACTGAAAAAGTATTGTTTTTGATATGAACATTTTTGTAACAAGTGAATTTCCCGCAGAGAGTGCCATCTGCCTGCCTGACAAGCACGTTGTTAAGATGCCTCTAGAATGCTGCCAGATGCTCTCCATCGTGGCATCCAAGTGGTATCACAACTACGGTCCCCTTCTCAAGGCAGACAGCACTCCCTACAGTACGGAAAAGGGGGCGTTCCGCAACCATCCCTGTACCAAGTGGGCAGCAGAGAGTATTCATAATGCTTACTGGTTGATTAAACACGGTCTTAATCTGTGTGATGAATACACTCTTCGTTATGATAAAATTCATTCTTGTTACAAGACTCTCGTAGATGCCTTTTATTTGTTTCCCCGTGGTAAAATTGATAAGGTAGAAAACTTCGTTCGTGCTATGCCTGATGAGTATAAACTTGACACAAGCATTGACACTTTTACTGCTTACAAGATGTATATCGCATCCAAACCTTGGGTTGCATCTAATTATCTTCGTATGCCGCAACGCAAACCTGAATGGGTATGAAATACCGAAAAGGTGACTTCTTCCTTGACAAGGATACATACACTGTGTATATTTTTGATGGGAATGAATGGTGGGAAGTTGTCCCAGATTCTTATTTGAAAAAACTGATTGGACTTAATGATGACAAGTGAATTTCTTTATGTTGAAAAGTACCGCCCTCAAGCGATTGAGGATTGTATTCTTCCTGATGATACTAAAAAAACGTTTAAGGAGTTTGTGGAGAAAGGTGAGATTCCTAATCTTCTTCTCGCAGGACCTCCTGGCATTGGTAAAACCACAATTGCAAAAGCATTATGTAATGAACTAGGAGCAGATTATTATGTCATCAATGGATCCGACGAAGGACGTTTCCTGGATACTGTACGGAACCAAGCAAAGAACTTCGCTTCGACCGTCTCACTTACGGGATCTTCTAAACACAAAGTCATCATCATCGATGAGGCAGATAACACAGGAAACGACGTACAACTCCTACTACGGGCAAATATTGAGGCATTTTATAGCAACTGCCGATTCATTTTCACCTGTAACTACAAGAACAAAATCATTGAACCCCTGCACTCCCGATGTGCCGTCATTGACTTCACAATCAAAGGGAAACAAAAGCAACAACTTGCAGGATCTTTCTTCAAAAGAGTCCTCCAAATCCTTGATGCGGAAAGGATTGAGTATGATGAAAAGGTCGTTGCAGAACTTGTTACAAAGCACTTCCCAGACTTCCGAAGGGTCCTCAACGAATGTCAAAGGTATTCTACGGGGGGTAAAATTGACTCGGGAATTCTTGCATCGTTCTCAGACGTCTCAGTAAATGAACTTATTAAAAACCTCAAAGATAAAAACTTCCCAGAAGTCCGTAAGTGGGTGGTCTCCAACCTGGACAACGATGCTCCTGTTCTACTTCGCAGGATTTATGACTCCTTTTATGATTGCCTTTCACCCCAATCTATCCCTGCTGCCGTTCTTGTTATTGCTAAGTATCAATACCAGAGTGCGTTCGTGGCTGATCAGGAGATTAACCTTCTAGCAGCATTAACTGAAATTATGTGTGAGTGTGAGTTCAAATGAACCCCTATAAAATTGATTATAAAACTTTAAAAGAGAATCCAATTAAAACGACTCCAGAAAATGTGAGAGAGGCAAATGAAGGTCTCTTTCGTGCAAAAATGACTCTTCCTGCCGCAGCAAAACATTGTGGTATGACGCAGAAAGAAATGAAACTTACATTTTTTGAGTATTTGAAGTATCACAAACCTGATTATGACCAGTCAAAAATCTCTTAAGACGCCTTTGCGTTATCCTGGGGGCAAGTCCCGTGCTTGCACTAAAATGGGTGCTTACTTTCCAGATCTTCGTAACTATGATGAGTTTCGGGAACCATTTCTTGGTGGAGGAAGTGTAGCAATTCATATTACTAAAAAGTATCCCAACCTACATATATGGGTTAATGATTTATATGAACCTCTTGTAAATTTCTGGCAGCAACTCCAGATGTTTGGGGAGGATCTTAAAAATGAATTGGTTGATTGTAAACTTGCTTACAATACCCCAGAATTGGCAAGAGAATTGTTCACAAAGTCAAAAGGACATATCAATGATGAGTCTGAAACGAACTTTAATCGTGCTGTTGCTTTCTATATTGTTAACAAATGTTCTTTTAGTGGTCTCACAGAAAGTTCATCTTTTTCAGAGCAAGCAAGTAACTCCAACTTCTCAATGCGAGGAATTCAAAAACTGCCAGAGTATTCCCAGTTAATTGCTAATTGGCGTATAACTAATTACTCCTATGACTATCTGATGGATGGAGATATGGGTGCTTTTATGTATCTCGATCCTCCTTATGACATTAAGGATAATCTCTATGGGAATAGAGGATCAATGCACAAAGGATTTGATCACGATAAGTTTGCTGCTGATTGCAATTCCAATAATATGGATATGTTGGTAAGTTATAATACCGATCAACTTGTCAAAGATCGCTTCTTAGGTGGAAAATGGAACGCTGCTGAGTTTGATCTGACTTATACAATGCGTTCTGTTGGTGAATATATGCGTGAGCAAAAAAAACGTAAAGAACTCTTGCTTTTTAATTATGGAATTGAAGGACTGGTTAAACTCGATCAACCAAACAAAGAAGAATCTAATTGATGAGGATCCATCATTAGAAAAGGAGTACGCTCCATATATTATTAATAGATGTTTTTCTGGACATATTGATTGTATTATGTTTGCGAATGAAATGAATATTAACAATTTCCTTCCAAAGAAAATGCAATATGATTTTTTACTAAATAGTCTGAGGAAAAAGAAGAGATTTTCTCCCTGGCTCCGAAAAGATACGATCAAAGATCTTGATTATGTCAAACGTTATTATGGTTATAGTAATGAGAAGGCAAAACAAGCTTTGAAAATTCTTACTAAAGAACAACTTAATTTTATTAAATCGAAATTTGAAACTGGAGGAACAAAATGAGTGTAGTTCAAGAACCTGAAGTGAAGTGGACGCCCGACCAAATGGTTGAAGTGATTCTCAATGAACCTGATGATTTTCTTAAGGTTCGTGAGACTTTGACCCGTATTGGAGTTGCTTCAAGAAAGGAAAAGAAAATCTATCAGTCTTGTCATATTCTTCATAAGCAAGGTAGATATTATCTTGTTCATTTTAAAGAATTATTTGCACTGGATGGTAAGCACGCAAATCTTACCGTAAATGATGTACAGCGTCGAAATCGCATTGCTCAATTGATTGCTGATTGGGGATTGGCTGAAATTGTAGATACGACTAAAATTCAAGATATTGCACCTTTGAATCAGATTAAAGTTCTTTCTTATAAGGATAAGGGAGATTGGGTATTGGAAACTAAGTACAATATTGGATCTAAGAAAAAAAGAGGTGAGGAAACCGAATAAATAAGTATGAGACCTTTCGTGCGGTCTCTACAAAAGTCGGAACACCCTAAAGAGAAGTACGGTTTTTACCTTGCTTCTCTTTTTGTTTTGTGGTTAAATAATATTTGGATGCCATAAGGGTCCACAAAAACAAACTCGCTTTTTAAGGAGAAACAAATGTTTAATACAACAGTCACAAAGTACTACACTTCAAATGGTCTTGAAAAACTAATTCAAGATATTGAGAAAAATTCAATTGGTATGGAAGAATGGTTCCATAGATTTGGAACTCTCCACGAATCTTCTACCAATTATCCACCTTATAATCTAATTAAAGAAAGTTCCACAGAGTTTACCTTAGAAATTGCTCTTGCTGGATATAAGAAAGAAGATATTGAAGTTTCTACTGAATGGAATAAACTTCTTGTAGAGTGCAAAAAAGCACCAACTGATTATGAATATATGCATAATGGAATTGCCCGTAGAGCATTTACAAGAACCTGGACTCTTTCCGATGATGTAGTTATTGGAGATGTTTCTTTTGCTGATGGATTGCTTACAGTTAAACTTAACAAAGTTATTCCAGATCATCAGAAGAAAAAGATTTATGATATTAAATAAATAGAAAAGAATATCGTCGGCGCTATGCCACGGGAGGCAACTGGCAAAATCCAGTTGACGCCTCCCCTTTTTATTGCTATAATCACTTTAGGGAATAGGAAAAAATGAGCATTAAACTTGCGATACTAAAATCTGGCGAAACAATCATAGCAGATATAATGGAATTAGTTTCTGAGGAAAAACCCTGCGGGTATATTCTTAATAATCCTCAGTCTATTGCAATTAAAAGAGAAACATTATTATTTGAAAGTCAAGAAGAATCGAATGTTAGTCGCGGTGAGATAAAGGTATCATTATCTCCTTGGATAATTCTTACAAACGAAACCCAAATACATATTCCACTGGATTATATTGTTACGATCGTAGATCCTGTTGAATCTGTAAAACAAATGTATGAGGAGAAAGTAAATGTCTAAAGTAGTTAAGTGTGTGTTGATTAATGTCAATGTAGTTTTGATCGCTGAAGTTATTGAAATTGATGCCCAACTTGGAGATCCTAACTGCAAATTGATTAGTCCTTTCTTATTTACGAAAATTAATGATTCTAAAGATTTTTATCTAGAACCTTGGCCTGAGGTAACTTATCAAAAAGAAATTATGCTGAGATCTGAGGATATTTTAACCATAGCAGATCCAACTCCAGAAATTGTAGAAAAATACCTTGAACTAACTGCCTGATGAGATTCTATACAAACGTTCAAATGGTCGGGGACCACTTCTTGGTCCGTGGTTATGAAAATGGAAGACATTTTATGACCCGTGAGAAGTTTAACCCGACTCTTTTTGTCCCTTCTAATAAAAAAACTAAATATCAAACACTGAACGGGGAGTATGTTGAAGCAGTTCAACCTGGATGTGTCCGTGACTGTAGAGAGTTTATTAAGAAGTATGATAATGTAGAAAACTTTAAAATCTATGGAAATACTGGATACATCTATCAGTATATTTCAGAAATGTATCCTGAGGATGAAGTAAAGTTTGATATTAGTAAAATTAAAGTTACGACTCTGGATATTGAGGTTGCATCTGAAAATGGATTCCCTGATGTAGAATCTGCTTCAGAGGAAGTTCTTTTGATTACCATTCAAGATTATTCTTCTAAACAAATTCGTACTTGGGGACTGGGACCATTTAACAATAAACAGAAAAATGTAATCTATAGATCTTTTACTACCGAAAGAGATCTATTGATGGACTTCATTAATTGGTGGATGGTTGAGGAAAACATTCCAGAAGTTGTGACTGGGTGGAACGTTGAACTTTATGATATTCCATATCTTGTTCGTCGTCTTGATCGTGTTCTTGGTGAAAAGTTGATGAAGCGTATGTCTCCTTGGGGACTTGTTACTGAAGATGAAATTTATATTGCAGGACGTAAAAACATTTCTTATGACGTGGGTGGAATTACTCAACTTGATTATCTGAATCTTTATAAGAAGTTTACTTATAAAGCACAGGAATCTTATCGTCTGGATTATATTGCCGAAGTTGAACTTGGGCAAAAGAAACTAGACCACTCTGAGTTTGATACTTTTAAAGATTTCTATACTAAGGGGTGGCAAAAGTTTGTAGAATATAACATCGTTGACGTAGAACTTGTTGACCGTTTGGAAGACAAGATGAAGTTGATTGAACTTGCGATCACAATGGCATATGACGCTAAAGCGAACTATGCTGATGTGTTCTCGCAAGTTAGGATGTGGGATACGATCATTTATAACTATCTAAAGAAGAGGAATATTGTTATTCCTCCTAAAGAACGTTCTGATAAGGATTCCAAATATGCTGGTGCGTATGTTAAAGAACCTATTCCAGGAAAGTATGACTGGGTTGTGTCTTTTGACCTCAACTCCCTATACCCTCACCTCATTATGCAGTACAATATCTCGCCAGAAACTCTTCTGGAAGAGAAGCATCCAACGGTAAATGTTGACAAAATTCTGGGTGAACAGTTGAATTTTGAATTATATAAGGACTATGCGGTATGTGCGAATGGTGCTATGTATCGCAAAGACGTTCGCGGTTTTCTTCCAGAATTGATGGAAAAGATTTATAATGAACGTGTAATCTTTAAGAAAAAGATGCTTGCTGCTGAGCAGGAATATGAAAAAACTAAGAACAAACAACTGATTAAAGAAATTGCAAGGTGCAATAACATTCAAATGGCGAGGAAAATTCAACTTAACTCTGCCTATGGTGCTATTGGTAACCAGTATTTTCGTTATTTTAAACTCGCAAATGCTGAGGCAATCACTCTTTCGGGTCAGGTATCTATTCAATGGATTATGAATTCTATGAATGGATATTTAAATAAAGTTCTTAAAAGTGGAGATGTAGATTATGTTATTGCTTCTGATACTGATTCTCTTTATGTTAATATGGGTCCGTTGGTGGACAAGGTATTCGCAGGAAGAGAGAAAACTAGTGAAAGCGTTGTTTCGTTCCTTGATAAGGTCTGTAAGGTGGAATTTGAAAAGTATATTGAAAGTTCTTACCAAAAACTGGCGGACTATGTGAATGCTTATGATCAGAAGATGTTTATGAAGCGAGAGTGTATTGCTGAGCGTGGTATTTGGACTGCGAAAAAGCGATACATTCTGAGTGTGTGGGATAGTGAAGGTGTTCGTTATGAAGAACCTAAACTTAAGATCAAAGGTATTGAGGCAATCAAATCTTCTACTCCAGCACCTTGTAGGAAGATGTTGAAGGATTCTTTTAAGATTCTAATGAATGGAAATGAAGATGATTTGATTGATTATATTGATCAGTGTCGTGAAGAGTTTAAGAAACTTCCACCAGAGCAAATTGCATTTCCAAAATCTGCTTCTGATGTTCGCAAGTATCACTCACCATCTTCAATTTATGCATTTAAAACTCCATTTCATGTTCGTGGAGCACTTCTATTCAATCATTATATTAAAGAGAAAAAACTTACAAACAAATACTCTTTGATTAACAATGGTGAAAAAATTAAATACATTTATTTAAAAACTCCAAATATTATTCGTGAAAATGTAATTGCCTTTATTCAAGAATTTCCCAGAGAACTTGGTCTTGACAAATACATCGACTATGATTTACAATTTGAAAAGAGTTTTGTTGATCCACTTAAGTCTGTTCTAGATGCAATTGGATGGAATGTAGAAAAAACTGTTAATTTAGATTTATTTTTTACCTAATGGAATTACCAATAACTGAAAGTGAATTGGAAATTATTATTGAAAAGTTGAGATCATCTAATCCTCAACTTTATGCTAAATTATGGTCTTATAAAGTAAACTGTCGAAAAAAGGAACAAAAATAATGGACTTTCTTAAAGATATTGTAAAAGAAATTGGCGATGACTATACTAAAATAGCATCGGATATTGATGAGACTGAGAGTTATGTTGACACGGGTTCTTACATTCTTAATGCACTGGTTTCAGGTAGCATATTTGGTGGTGTATCTGGGAATAAGATTACTGCTATTGCTGGAGAGTCTAGTACTGGAAAGACTTTCTTCAGCATCGCCGTTGTTAAGAATTTTCTTGATAATCATCCCGATGGTTATTGTCTCTATTTTGATACCGAGGCTGCCATTACCAAATCTCTCTTGGAGAGTCGCGGCATCGACACATCAAGGCTTGTCGTGGTTAATGTTGTCACCGTAGAAGAATTCCGCACTAAAGCACTTAAAGCGGTAGATCTTTATATGAAAAAACCAGAAGGGGAGCGCAATCCTTGTATGTTTGTGCTAGACTCTTTGGGAATGCTTTCTACAAGTAAGGAGATCACCGATGCCTTAAATGAAAAAGAAGTTCGTGATATGACTAAATCACAACTTATTAAAGGTGCTTTCCGAATGCTCACTCTTAAATTGGTGCAGGCAAATATTCCTATGATTGTGACAAATCATACTTATGATGTGATTGGTGCTTATGTTCCTACTAAAGAAATGGGTGGTGGTAGTGGTCTTAAGTATGCCGCTTCTACTATCATTTATCTCAGTAAGAAAAAGGAGAAGGATGGAACAGAAATCGTCGGAAACATTATTAAGGCAAAGACTCACAAGTCACGTTTAAGTAAGGAAAATCAAGATGTGGAGATTCGTCTTTTTTATGATGAACGCGGTCTTGATCGATATTATGGGTTGCTTGAACTTGGTGAGATTGGCGGTTTATGGAAAAATGTTGCGGGGCGTTATGAGATTGATGGAAAAAAAATCTACGGAAAGCAAATCCTTGCCAATCCAGAAGAATATTTTACTGAAGAAGTAATGAACAAACTTGATGCTATCGCAAAACAACAATTCTCTTATGGAACGAATTGAGACCACTATTCTCAGAAATTTAGTATTCAATGAAGATTATTCTAGAAAGGTCATACCTTTCATACAACCAGATTATTTTGAACATAAGTCTGAAAAAGTTATTTTTGAAGAGATTACTCAATTCATTGTAAAATATGGTTCAGCAATTACAGTTGAAGCACTTAATATTGAGGTAGAAAACCGAACAGACTTAACTGAAGATCAGATTAAAGAAATCAGGGAAATTAATAAAAATTTGAATGATTTCCCCGCAGATAAGCAGTGGTTACTTGATACCACTGAAAGATGGTGTCGTGATCGTGCCATTTATTTGGCACTTATGGAAAGCATTCATATTGCCGATGGAAATGATTCAAAAAAGAATAGAGATGCTATCCCTAGCATCCTTTCTGATGCTCTTGCAGTTAGTTTTGATAATAATATCGGTCACGATTACTTAAATAACTATGAAGAACGATATGAGTATTATCACAGAAAGGAGGATAAAATTGAATTTGATCTTGAATACTTTAATAAAATTACCAAAGGCGGTCTCCCTAACAAAACTCTTAATATCGCTCTTGCTGGTACGGGCGTCGGGAAGTCTCTATTCATGTGCCATGTGGCTAGCTCCGTCTTGCTCCAAGGGCGGAACGTTTTGTACATTACAATGGAAATGGCAGAAGAAAAAATTGCTGAGCGAATTGATGCAAATCTCTTGAATGTACCTATTCAGCAGTTGGAGGAATTACCAAGATCCACCTTTGAAAACAAGGTAACTAATCTTGCAAAGAAAACTAGTGGATCTCTTATAATTAAAGAATATCCAACCGCTTCCGCACATAGTGGTCATTTTAAGGCACTTCTTAACGAACTTGCACTTAAGAAGTCATTTAGACCTGATATTATTTTCGTTGATTACCTTAATATTTGTGCTTCCAGCAGGTATAAAGGAAACAGCAATATCAATTCATATACATTTGTTAAAGCAATTGCTGAAGAACTTAGGGGACTCGCCGTTGAGTTTAATGTCCCGATTGTCTCCGCTACTCAGACCACTCGTTCAGGTTTTGGTTCTTCTGATGTTGAACTTACTGATACTTCTGAATCCTTTGGTCTTCCTGCTACTGCTGATCTTATGTTTGCCCTTATTAGCACTGAAGAGTTGGAGCAACTTGGGCAGATTATGGTAAAACAACTTAAGAATAGGTATAATGATCCTACAATCTTTAAGCGTTTTATTGTCGGTATTGATAGGGCAAAGATGAGACTTTATGATTGTGAACAAACTGCCCAGAAAGACATACTTGACTCTGGACAGGATAGCGAGTATAATGATTACGAAGAAAAAAAACCTAAAAAGTCGTTTGAAGGATTTAAATTTTAATGGAACAAGCAAAGCACGTTAATTTCAATAAGTACGCTGAATTTGTTGATGCTGTAACTTCTGATGCATCAAAAGACTTTCTTGCTCTTTCTGATCGTCTGGTTCAACTGGATGAGAAAGGTGCAAATATTGAACGCCTTCTGACCGCCTCAGTTGGTATTAATGCTGAAGGTGGTGAATTTTTGGAAATTGTTAAAAAGATGGTATTCCAAGGCAAACCTTATAATGAGGACAATCGTGAGCACCTGATTATTGAACTTGGTGATATTATGTGGTATGTTGCTCAAGCTTGTATGGCGCTTGGTGTTAGTATTGATGATGTGGTTGCCCGTAACGTTCAAAAACTTTTGAAGCGTTATCCTGAAGGTGCCTTTGATGTTTATTTCTCAGAAAATCGTGCTGAGGGAGACCTATGACCAAACAAAAACAAGTAACAATTAAACTAGATCTTCGTTCTGCTGCCGCAGTTCGTCAAGTTCTTTTTGACTCCCAAAAAGGATATACTTATAATCAAACAAGTATTCCTCCAAGAATTATTGATATTCGTAATGTAATTTATGATCTTGACGATAAAATTGCCTGTGCTATTGATCCAGAATAAATATCTAAAAAAATGTCTTTGATTGGGAAAACAAAAGGAAGACCAATATCAAGAATGCAATTTGATGCTATTCTTAAAAGATTTTTGGTCTTTCTTAAAAGAGAATTAAGCATTACTTATGATATTCCAATCATTCTTATTGACGACACTTCTTATGCTAAAAAAAATAAAGCATTTGGAGAAATTACTGATAAAAATATAATTTTTATCAGTATAATCAATAGGCATCCTATGGACATTTTGAGAACAGTTGCTCACGAGTATTTTCATTATAAACAGAATCTAGAAAAAAAACTTTTGCATAGAAGTTCTAATCCAGGGAGCCCAACAGAAAACCAGGCAAATGCCAAAGCTGGAGAACTGATGCGAAAGTATGGAAATCTTCATCCAGAACTATTTGACTTTATGCCACTTCGGTGATATACTAGTCTTGTTCTACTGGGGAATTAGCTCATTTGGTAGAGCGCCTGCTTTGCACGCAGGAGGTAAGGGGTTCGACTCCCCTATTCTCCATTTGCTCAAGTGGCGGAATTGGTAGACGCAGCAGGTTTAGGTCCTGCCGCCTTTATGGTGTGGGGGTTCAAATCCCTTCTTGAGCACTAAATAATTTCAAAAAATGGCAACTTCTGGTAAAGATTCTTGGAAAAAATACTACGAAGGAAATGATGGCGTCGTTGTAGAAGTTAAAAAATCTGCACCTTATTATGCTGACGAAACGACATCCAAGCAGGAAGGAACACTACCTTTAAGAGGAAAAGTTACTTACAGGGATATATTTTCACAACATATTAAAGGGGGTGGTAATAATAAAATTGCCTTTCAGTTTAATGAAAATGGATCAGTTTATTATTCGCCTATAGATAATTTCCGTAAGCCTGGCGGAGTTTCTGGTGTTGGTCTAAAACCAAAAGATTTTGGTGTAGAAAATACAACATTTATATCTACAACTTCTTATTACAATACTATTGTTGATTCATTAAACACTAGAGTTAGTAATGGAGAAATTGGAGGTGAATTATATGAGTATCTTTTTGCGGTTTTAAATTATGCTAAAACTGGAACAACTTCTTTTAATGATATTCAAAAAGATGGATTGCCTTGGGGAGAAATAAATTCATATTTTGGAGAAGTTGCTGGTCCTATAGCGTGTGTAAGTGGTCGTTGTTCTGGATTAAGTCAACTTATATCCTCACCTTCCTCTTGTAAAATTTACATTCCTAGTGATTCTGTTGCTTTGTATGACTACAAATTAATTAATTCTTCGACTGGTGAAGAGTATATGATTTCCGCTAAAAGAGGAGGATCTGTTTCTAACGTTGTTAAACCTCAATTTGTTGTAGGTCCTTTGAATGAGGTTACAACTGACAGTAACCTTACACGATTAAAAAATACTCTTGCATATAGAGTTCTTCAATTATTGGCGGATAACGAAGCAAAATCTGGTCCTTTTTATGCATATCAAGCAATATATCCAAACCTACTAACTAGTACTATGATTTCTAGTATATTATCTGTTTATAGAGTCAATACTGATTCCAATAAAAGTATACCAGATCTTCAATTAATTCTTCCATTTATAGATAGATTTAAAGGTTCTTATCCTGCTATGTCTGGAAAAAAACCTCAAGATATGAGTGTTGGATTAATACGATATGTATGTGAGCAGGAAATTGCAAAATGGTCTACTACACCAACAGCAAATGCAAATTTAAAGAATATTTTTGAAAAATATTTGAATCAAACTAGAGTTATTTACGTTAAGATGACTGCAAATGCATCCCAGAATCCCTCTTTTTCCGCATCTTATACCACAGAACTAAATAGCGTATCTAGAGTTATTAGAGTTGCAATACGAACTAAAAATGGTGTAGAACGAATTGATGATAAGATTGGATATCAGGTCAGTTGACAAACTGGCACAAGGCATTTTTACATAGGGCAAATGGCGCTATAATACTTGTATGGCAAAAAACACTCACCTAGAACACTTAGAAGACGACATCCTGAATCAAGGATCTCAGGGTGGGAGGAATGCGATTGCATTTTTGCGTGAGCTTGGAAAAATGTTATCTGCAAAAAGTTCAAGTATTGATATTACCACAAAGTGGGACGGTGCTCCTGCTGTAATTTGTGGAACTAATCCTGAGAATGGATTATTTTTTGTTGGCACCAAATCTGTATTTGCAAAAACTGAACCTAAACTTTGTTATTCTGAGCAGGATATCATTAACTTCTATGGTTATGGACAACTGACAGATAAACTAAAGGCTTGTCTCAAATACTTAAAAAATATTGGGATCAAGGGGGTTATTCAGGGAGATCTTCTCTTCACTAATGATAAAAATACTGGATTTATTGATGGGCAGAATGTAATTTATTTTCGTCCAAATACTATCACTTATGCAGTTCCAGCAGATAGTGAACTGGGTTCTAAAATTAACTCTGCAAAGATTGGTGTAGTTTTTCACACAAGTTATAGTGGGCCAACTATTGCTGAGATGAATGCATCTTTTGGTGTGGATATTAGTTCATTTCGCCAGTCTTCCGACGTTTATGTAACTTCTGCATCTTTTAGGGATGCTAGTGGAGTTGCTAATTTTACTGATGAAGAATTTAGAAATTATAATTCTGCAGTAAATGTTGCTGAAGGTTCTCTTCGTCAGGCATCTGCATTCCTTGATGTGCTTACTGCAACTGGAGAATCCAAGTTTCTAATGTCCACTCTCTTCAAGAGGTTCTTTAACAGTTATATCAGTAAGGGTATTGCTATGCCAAATACTCGTTCGGTAACTGATGAATTTAAAACTTTCTATTCAAATCTCTTAGATAAAGAGATTCTATCCAAAAAAACAAAAGCGGCACAAGATAAATATTTAAAAATAAAAACAGAAGGTTTGCAATTTATTAAAACTAATGATCGGGCAATTTATATGACAGTTGCTTCTTATATGAATCTTCAAAAGGCAAAAACTCTTATTATTCGTCAACTTTCCAGAGTTAATACTTTTGGAACGTTTCTCAAAACTGATGATGGATATAAGGTTACTGCTCCAGAAGGGTTTGTTGCCATTAAGACTGGTAATGCACTTAAACTGGTTGATCGTTTAGAGTTTAGTAGAGCAAACTTTACTGTAGCAAAAGATTGGGATAAATGAAAAGTTTTTCTAAGTTTTTAATTAATTTACAAGAAACCGCCGCATCCTTACAGGCAACTAGACTTGGATTGCAAGGTGATGGGCACGGTGGATGGTATAAGGATGGTGAATTTGTTGCTAAAACTGTAAAAGGACAACTTAAATTCTTTAATAAGAGGCAGGCAATAGGGAAAGATCCTTCTCAAACAGAACTGGAAAAAAATGTTTCAGATCCTAATTTTCAGGATCCAGCGATTGCTCAGCAGCAGGCTGCCGTACAGGGGCAGCAACAAGAAGTTCCTCCAGAACAGCAGCAAGCGGGACAGGAAGCACCTCCAGTCAATTATCTTCCAGTAGAAAAAACTAAAGGAACTTTAACTGTTGCGTTTGGTAGATTTAATCCACCTCATCTTGGTCACCTTCAATTGATGGATACTGCAGCCTCTGCTGCTGAGCAGGAAGGGAGTGATTATATGATTGTTCCTTCTCGCACACAGGACAAGAAAAAGAATCCTCTGGATGCTGATACCAAGGTTTCACTTATGAGATCTATGTTCCCTCAGCATAGTGAGAGAATCGCAAATGATGTAAGTACCAGAACTATTTTTGATGTACTCAAGAAGGCTCATAATGATGGATATGCAAATGTGAGAATTGTAGGGGGAGCAGATAGGGTTAAAGAATTCAATAAATTGGCGACCAATTATAACGGAAATCTATACCAGTTTGATAATATTGAGGTTGTTTCTGCAGGAGATCGTGATCCAGATTCTGACGGTGTTGAAGGTCTTTCTGCATCAAGAATGAGACTTGCTGCTTCTGAGGGAGATTTTAAAACCTTCAGATCTGGAATGCCACCTGAAATGAAACCAAAAGATGCCAGAGCAATTTTTGATACTGTTCGCCAGGCTATGGGTATTCAGGATCAGGTTGCTGAAGTTTGGGAGATTGCACCTAAGTTTGATCAAAAGTCTCTTCGTGAGAATTATATTAATGAGGTAATTTTCAGAATTGGACAACTTGTTGAAAACCTGAATACTGGATTGGTAGGAAGAATCATTCGTAGAGGGACAAATTATTTAATTTGTGTAACCGAAGACAATATTATGTTTAAGTCATGGATTAAGGATGTGAATGAAGCATATACTGAAAAGCATATGGATAGGATGTATAGAGAACCTGGAAAACCTAATACACTAGTTGGAACAACTGGATATCTTAAGTATGTTAATAAACAAACTAAAGGTTCTCAACTTGGAAAAGAAAATCTTGCTTTTGGGCAGAAAAACTTCGGTCTTAATTTCATAAATAAATATAGAAAAAAGTAGAATTAAGATTTTCAAATGGGCACGAAAATTTTTGAGGAAGATTCCAAAAAAGGTGGATCTCCTATGGGTGATCAGGCAAAAGGTCTTGAAAAGCAGGCAAGGCAACTTGCCTATGATATTCGATATGAAATTAAAAAAGCAAGTGGTGGTAAGCAAATGGATGCTGCCGCACTCAAAAGAGCATACCTTCAAGGTCTTCAAAAATCTTCTCAAGCACCCGCAATTAAACTGAGAGCAAAGCAAATGTTAATGGGTGAAGATTATATTTCAGATATTAATAATATTGTTTCAGAAAATGTTGCAAATGCTTTATATAAAGTGTTTGTAGAAGGTGTAGATGATAATACTTCGGAAGTAGAATTAGATTATCTTAAGGAACTTGCTGATACTAAGGAAACTAAGTATAAGGTAAGAGTTACTGATAGGAAAACTGGAAATTCTTATGTCCGTTATGCAACTCGTGAAAAAATTTCCAAACTTCGTGCCAATCCAAATATTTCTTCGGTAGAAATGACCGAACACGGTGAACCAAGAGAAGGTGAAAGAAACAAAGGTGAAGATACTGCTAAGGCAAAGAGAGATTATGATGGTGATGGAAAAGTCGAAAGTGGTGCAAAAGAATATCGTGGAGCAGTTCATAATGCAATTCAACGTAAAAAAGGTGGAGTTGCAGACGGTAAGGACACTTCAAGCGTAAAAGAAGATTTTATAGGTGAAGTAAAAACTACTGATAGTAAGGATAGTAAGAAAAAGAAAGTTACTGGTGAAGGAGTAAATAATTCTTCTATTGTTAAAGTATTTCCAGATGATAAGACCGCACCTTCACGTCACGGTATGGTAGTTGCAAATAGTTATGAAATGGGTGGTGCAGTTATTAGTGAAAAAGCAGTAAGTACCTCTCAGCAAAAGTTTATGGGAATGGTACTTGCTGCAAAGAGACGTGGAAAGGCAGCATCTCCAGAAGTTGCAAAAGCAGCAAAAGGAATGAGTGAAAAAGAAGCAAGAAAGTTTGCTAAGACTAAGCATGAGGGTCTTCCAGTTCATAAGGAAGCAGCAGAATGTGAAAGCGAAGAAGATCCAAGACAAATGAAGACCAAGAAGGATAAGGTAAGAACTGCACTTGGTTTAATGGGAATTAAAGCTTCTTATGAACCAGAAGGTAATTTTGTTTCTGAGGAAGAATCTGATAGAGAAAACGATAGTGCAAGAGAACGTGGCGATTGGAGATCTAGAAGTCAAAGACCAGTAAGACGCAGACCATCTGTATCAGATGATCCTAGATATGGATCTATGTCCGATTCTGAATGGGCAAGATCATCCCACAATCCAGCAAACAAAAGAAGACGTAGATAATTACTAAATAACACAGGATAGTATTGGGGGTTATTATGACTACCGCATTTCTACTTGCAACACTTGGTAATTCCTTAAGTGCTGTAAATTTTCAACTTATTTTAGGAATTCTTTTGGCAGTCTCTGAGGCACTCGGAGCAGATCCAAGAGTTAAGGCAAACGGCATCATTTCGTTTCTTTTACTTCAAGTTAAGAACTATCTTGCCAGTAAAAAAACAAACTGATTTACAATTCATAATTAATTTAAAGAGATCTATAATTATAGATCTCTTTTTTTTATAAATATCAATATAAAGAAATTATAGGTAAAGGAACATGTCTCTTTGGGGCAATAAGGACTCGGTTTATTCTACTGGCACGATTGCCGTCAATCTTGGTACTAACACCGTAACAGGAACGGTCGGTGTTGTTACATTTACAAGTGCTGGAATTAAAACAGGAGACGTTATAACTGTTGGTGCTGGTGCAACTTATGGTTATGCAGTTATCACTGGATTTACGTCAACTACAATCTCCATTGCTAGCACTGCGTATTTTGTTTCTGGATTAACCACAGTTTCTGCTGGCGCTGGATATAATATTTCCGAAGAACCAATTTATAATCTTCGCAATTCTGTTTACAGAGCACCAGAAATGAAGACAACTGGTTTTTCGACCAGCAAACTCTTTACTGGAGTCTTCGGTGTCGATAATACCGAGCAAGGAGTTGCCGCAGTAACAACCGTTGGTGGTAAAGCTTCCGCTTATAAACCAGCACACGCTGGTTGGGTTGGTGTTACAACTTACGTTGACTGTCACGGCAATTTTAGAGTTAAGACTGAAACTTTCGTTGCTATGGGCAGAGATTCTGCAGGTAGTGGTGGTATTACTACCGATGCTGCTGACGACACTCAATACCCCGATGCTTGATAACAGATGAGATTTGATGAATTGAATGAAAGTAATTATATGCTTTTTGCGATTAAATTTTATAATAATCCACAATCTGTTACTAAGGAAGATTTTGATAACGATTTGAAAAGGATACGTTATGTAAAAAGATTACTTAAAAGATATAAGGAAACTGGGGAACTAAAAGTACATCTCATATTAAACCACTTAATCATTTTGTTTAACGTGTTTAATGATGCTACAGTTCCCTTGTTATTTTATAATTTAGAAAAAGATCTTTGGCCTTCTATAAAAAGTTTTTTAATTTTCTTGAATTGGATTCCTGAATACCCAAAAACTGAACTTAGTGAAATAGAAGCAGATAAAAATTGCCTTTCTCAATTACAATCAATCTGATGAATAAAATAGATAGAGTAATTAATATAATTCGCAAACTAAAAGAAGAAACTGGGGGAATGACTACTGGAAGTTCGGGAGCAATTCCTGGATTTAGTGAAAAATCTCCAGCAGCAGGACCTACTTCTGGAATCACTCCAGTAATTGGAAAAATGACAAGAAGAAGTAGTTATGCTAGCGGTGGAACAGGTTCTCGTAAAAAATGGTTAGATTATTTAAATAATAAAAAATAAAAAAAAACATTTAGAAGGAAAATGTTCAGTCAAGGATCTAAATTAGCTGTTCTAGAATCAAAACTTGCCATGTATGAAGATCTTTCCCGTGAAATGTTGGATAAATTAGAAACTGCTGTACAAAAAATATCAGAGGGAAATAGTCGTATTGCTACAATTTTGGCAAAGCACGATGAGAGAATAGATCAAAATTACAAAACTGATCAATTAATTATTAAAATGGTTGATGAATTGAAAGAGGAAAGTAAAGGTCACTGTTCCGATTTCAAAGATAGAATTGATAAAATAGAGTTGAGATTAGAAGAGTTTGTAAAATTTCGTTGGATAATAGTTGGAATAGCATTATTTGCATCTTTTGCATTTTCACAGTCTTCGGTTGTTGTGGATATTTTGACACCTGAGCACCAACCTGCTAGAATAGAAGCAACTAAATAATGCCCTGACAATGGATTTTGTTGACTCCAAATATATTGGATTGATTTCATCTCGCCTGCAAAAATTTAAAAGGGTTAAAGCAGATCTCTACAACTTTCGCTGCCCTATTTGTGGTGATTCGCAGAAGAATAAAAATAAAACCAGAGGATATCTTTATCCTGTTAAGAACAATACTAATTTTAAGTGTCACAATTGTGGTGCTAGTTTATCCTTTAATAACTTTTTAAAAGAACTGGATCCAAATCTTCATAAGCAATATACTATGGAGAAATTTAAGGACGGACATACTGGAAAAAACTTTGTAGTTGAAGAACCTAAATTCAATTTTCAGAAACCAGACTTTTTCGCAAAACGTGAAAATTGTAAAAACGTGAAAAAGTTAGATCTACCAAAAGCATCTGAAGTTGCTATAGCAAAGGAATACTTAGAGAAAAGAAAAGTAGATCCAGAAAAGTTTTATTTTGCACACAAATTTAAGGAGTGGACTAATACACAAAAACAAACTTTTGATAAAATTGATTATGAAGAACCCCGCATAGTTATACCATTATACGACTTTGATGATGATCTCATTGGATTTCAGGGGAGAGCACTACTTTCAAAGTCTGTTAAATATATTACCGTGATGTTGAGTGAAGACTCTCCAAAAATTTATGGACTCAATACAATTAAAAAGGATGAGACTGTTTATGTTACTGAAGGACCATTTGACAGTACGTTCGTTCGCAACTCAATTGCTATGTGTGGAGCTGACGCTGATATTAGCGATTTCGGTTTTAGTGGGGTTGTTTGGATTTATGATAACGAGCCACGAAATAAGGAAATTGTTGATAGAATCTCAAAAACAATTAATCGTGGAGAAAAAGTAATTATTTGGCCGAATAATATCCTTGAAAAGGATATTAATGATATGGTCATCTCTGGACTTAATGTGATGGATGTGTTAGAATCAAATACCTATTCAGGTTTAGAAGCAAAAATTAAGTTTAACAACTGGAAGAAAATATGAGCAACGGAACACAAGTCGTTAAAAGAAATGGTAAAACTGAAGCACTCGATTTAAATAAACTCCACGTTATGGTGGAAGAAGCCTGTAAAGACCTGGCAGGTGTATCAGCATCTCAGGTAGAGATGCAATCAGGCATTCAATTCTATGATGGTATCACTACTGTAGAGGTTCAGGAGATTCTGATTCGTTCTGCTTCTGACTTGATTGGTCTGGATCATCCTAACTATCAATTCGTTGCTGCTCGCCTGCTTCTGTTCGCTCTCCGCAAGCAGTTGTTTGGACGTATGCACGAATGTCCTACAGTCAAGCAACATGTGATTCGTGCGGTTGATAGAGGCGTCTATGATGCAGAAATTCTTGGTCTCTACACCGACGAAGAGTTTGATAAACTTGAGTCATTCATTGATCATAGTCGTGATTACTTGTTCACTTATGCAGGTCTTAGACAAGTTGTGGACAAGTATCTTGTACAAGATAGAAGTTCTGGTGAACTTTATGAAACGCCACAATTCATGTATCTTTTGATTGCGGCGACAATTTTTTCAAAGTATCCTAAAGAAACACGTTTAGATTACGTTAAGAGGTATTATGACGCAATCTCCAAACACAAAATCAACATCCCAACGCCAATCATGGCAGGAGTGCGAACACCACTTAGACAATATGCTAGTTGTGTTCTTGTTGATGTTGATGACACCCTCGATTCTATCTTTAGCAGTGATATGGCTATTGGTAGATACGTTGCACAGAGGGCGGGAATCGGCATCAACGCTGGTAGAATCCGTGGTATCAACAGCAAAATTAGAGGTGGAGAAGTTCAACACACGGGTGTTGTACCATTTCTCAAGAAGTTTGAAGCAACTGTCAGATGTTGCACGCAAAACGGCATACGCGGTGGATCCGCGACAGTCCACTTCCCCATCTGGCACCAAGAAATAGAAGATATTCTCGTTCTTAAAAACAATAAAGGTACGGAGGATAATCGTGTCCGTAAGTTAGACTATAGTATCCAAATCTCTAAACTGTTCTATGAACGATTCATCAGAAACGAAGAAATTTCACTCTTCTCCCCACACGCAGTTCCTGGTCTGTATGATGCTTTTGGAACTGATGCTTTTGACGAGTTATATGTACGTTACGAACGAGATGAGTCTATTCCTAGAAAGACTATCGGAGCTCAAGAACTCTTTTTGGACCTCCTAAAGGAACGTGCAGAAACTGGACGCCTTTACATTATGAATATTGATCATTGCAATTCACACTCGTCCTTTGTTGATAAAGTTGAGATGAGTAATCTTTGTCAAGAGATTACTTTACCTACTAAACCAATTCAGCATATTGATGATCCAAATGGTGAGATTGCTCTTTGCATTCTTTCTGCTATTAACATCGGTAAACTTAAAACTAATGATGAACTAGAAACATTATGTGATCTTTCTATTCGTTCTTTAGATGAATTGATTGATTTTCAAGGATATCCAGTCAAAGCAGCAGAAATCGCCACTAAAGCGCGTAGATCACTTGGAGTAGGATATATTGGTTTGGCACATTTCCTTGCTAAACACGGAGTTAAGTATGAAGATCAGGGTGCTTGGCAATTAGTTCATGATCTTACTGAATCATTCCAATATTATCTTATTAAGGCAACTGTCAATCTTGCAAAAGAAAAGGGTGCCTGTGAATATTCTCATAGAACAAAATATGGGCAAGGAATTCTTCCGATTGACACTTACAAAAAAGATGTTGATGAGTTGGTAAGCCCATCTCTTCATCACGATTGGGAAGCACTTAGAGAAGATGTGAAGAAGTACGGAGTAAGAAACAGCACTTTATCCGCCCAGATGCCATCTGAGAGCAGTTCCGTTGTGTCAAACGCCACAAACGGAATTGAACCACCAAGAGGATACTTATCTGTTAAAAAATCAAAGAAAGGACCTCTTAAGCAGATTGTTCCTCAGTACCAAACACTTAAGAACAACTATACGCTTCTCTGGGATATGCCCAGCAATCGTGGGTATATTAGTATTGTTGCAGTTATGCAAAAATTCTTTGATCAAGCAATCTCTGGAAACTGGTCTTATAATCCAGAAAATTATCCAGATAATGAAGTTCCTACTTCAATAATGGCCCAAGATCTATTGACTACATATAAGTATGGTTGGAAAACCAGTTACTATCAGAATACACATGATATGAAAAATGATGAGGTTGAAGAAACCCGTCAAACTCTTGAAAATTTAATTTCCGATATTCTAGAAACGGAGGAGGAAGATTGTGAGTCTTGTAAGATTTAAAAAAAGTTTGGAGGATAATCCAATGGTCGAATCAATGACCGTTTTCAACTCCAATGAGGTAGATACTAAAAAACAACCAATGTTCTTTGGTCAACCACTAGGAATTCAAAGATATGATTCTTACAAGTATCCAATTTTTGACAAACTAACAACACAACAACTAGGTTATTTCTGGAGACCTGAAGAGGTCTCCCTCCAAAAGGATAGGGGAGATTATCAATCTCTTCGCCCAGAACAAAAACATATTTTTACCAGCAACCTGAAATACCAGGTTATGCTTGATTCCGTTCAAGGAAGAGGACCTGGTATGGCATTTGCACCATACTGTTCACTTCCTGAACTTGAAGCGTGTATGAAGGTATGGGAATTTATGGAGATGATCCACTCCCGATCATACACTTATATCATCAAAAACGTTTATTCAGACCCATCTGAGGTGTTTGATACTATTCTAAAAGATGATCGCATTATGGAACGTGCTGTAAGTGTGACTGAAGCATATAACGACTTTATTAATAGTGCTCAGCATTATGGAACTTCTGAACTTTGGAAATATGCTCAAGAACAAGTTCCACAAGCATTAGGAGAAAGATATGAACTCAAGCGCAAACTTTTCCGCGCAGTTGCAAACGTTAATATTCTTGAAGGTATTCGCTTTTACGTCAGTTTTGCTTGTAGTTTTGCATTTGGCGAACTCAAGCTTATGGAAGGAAGTGCAAAAATCATCTCATTGATTGCCCGTGATGAGAATCAACATCTTGTCATCACTCAAAACATTATGAACAAATGGAAAGAGGGTGATGATCCTGAGATGGCAAAGATTGCTAAAGAAGAAGAACAGTGGGTTTATAAGACCTTTGAGAATGCTGTTAACCAGGAAAAACTTTGGGCAGAGTATCTGTTCAAGGATGGATCTATGATTGGTCTAAATGACAAACTGCTACAGCAGTATGTTGAGTGGATTGCTAATCGTAGAATGAAGGCGATTGGTCTTCGCCCACTTTATGATATTCCAGCAAAGAACAATCCACTTCCTTGGACTGAGCATTGGATTTCTTCTAAGGGACTTCAAGTGGCACCCCAGGAAACGGAAGTAGAATCATACATAGTAGGTGGGATTAAACAAGATGTTACCAAAGATACTTTCTCAGGATTCCAATTATGATGAATGGTGTGAACAGGAGATCCTGAACGCATATAAAGATGCTGCAGAAGCAGATCTTTTTTTATTTGGTGATTATGATTACTCTTACGTTTGGAAAGATTCAAAAAGTAATGATGTTTATTAAATTTGCAAGAGGGTCTTCGGACCCTCTTTTTTTATAAATAAATTTATAGGAAAATAAAGTTAAAAATGGATCTATCTCATCAAAGTCTGAAAAAAATTGAGGAAATTTATCAAAATATTTCTACTGATCAGAATAGTAATTTAGATGAACAGCAAAGTGATGTTTCTCGTCAGTGGGAAAGGGGTGCTAGATGGATTGGTAAAAATACTGATAAATATATTGCCAATCCAGTTTCCAGTGCTGCTAGATCTGCTGCTGATTATGCAGGCCAGGCTACTTCTGGTGTAGTAAAAGCAATGACTGGTGGATCTGTGGATTTAGAAAATATAGGAAAAACTGCAGAAAAAATGATTGGTGCTGGCGGGGGAAAACCAACACCGACATCAAAACCAACGCCAACATCAAAACCTGCACCCGCAGCAACATCACAAAAACCAGTAGCAAAAAAAGATCTTGGAAGACAAGCTGGTGAGTATCTTGCACCATCCAGAGGATCATCTCAAGCAGCAGATCCAGTAGTTAGATCTGGAGGTAGTTATGGGTTTTTTGGGGCAGCAAAACCATCAACTTCTACTGCAAAACCAGCGCCAACACTAAAACCATCTAATAATGGTGTTAAGAGGGATGCAAGAGGAGCAGTTATTGTAAATCATTTCGAAAATGAAAATGATTCTTTAGTTACTGAGGCACCTGCACAAGTAGCTCCTATATCTGGAACAAGTGGCAAGGGATGGTATCAAAAAAATAAATCAGGAGAATATGTACCAATTACTGATCCAGAATTGGCCAAAAAAGCTTCTGAAAGATGGAAGGCTCAAACTCAAAAATCAAAAGATAGTCGTTTAGATTCTCCTATAGCTGGTCCTGGTCCAAAAGGAAATAAAGTTGGTTCAAAACCTGCAGCACCTATACAACCTGCAGCAGTAAAACCCGCTCCACAGGCATCTAAACCCGCTCCACAGGCACCACAGGCGTCTAAACCCGCCTCAACGCCCGCTAAGACCTCATCATCATCATCTTCAACCGCAGAAAAGATTAGAGGTGGGTCTGATGTGTATAACCGTCAAATAAAGATGGGTGATATTAAGGGGGCAGAAAAAACTGGAATGGATGTTTGGAGAGCAAAATATGCAAGCAGTCTTGCCAAAAATGTAACTCCAAGTGGAACTCAAAAAGGTACAGGTCAAAGTGACATGGCAAAACAAGCTGCCGAACTTCGTGCTTTAAGACCTGCCCCTCAAGCACCAGGAAGTGAAAAACCAGGATATTCTGGACCACCAACCCCAACAGCACCTCAGGCACAATCAAAACTAGCAGGGGGTTCTTATTCGGCATCTGCAACCAAACTAATGTCTCAAAAAGCAAAGAACGTCCTCGGCGTTAAAGAGGCATATGATGCTTTTGATCTCGTCTTAGAGTATCTCCTCTCACAGGGGCACGTAGGCACCTTAGACGAAGCTCTCTACGTTATGATGGAGATGGATTCTGAAATGATTCAGAATATTGTTGAAGGTGATCCAAGCTATCAACTTAAAAGGTTTACTGGAGCAGGATCCTTAACACCATCTGCAGCTGCTCAATTAGGTCAAAAAGCAGTTGAACTGCAAAGAAAAAAAGCATCTGAAGTTGATCTTCCTAATTTGAAACAATCACCTGGATCTATGGCAAAAGGTGCTTAATATAAAAACTACAATATAATCAAAGGGGGGTCTTGACAAGACCCCTTTTTTATTGCTAGAATCGCTTTGCTACCGATGAAGGATAAATAATAGCTCTTAAAGATTATTATATGAGCTATGAGAATCCTTGGAGATTCAACGGAGAAATTTTTGAGTCTTCTGATATTCAAGATCATTTTGGTTTTGTATATCATATTCGTTGCGACAAAACTGATCGTAGTTATATTGGTAGAAAATATTTCTGGTCTTTCCGCAAGCCGCCAGGCAAAAGCAGAAGAGTACGAACTGAATCAGATTGGAAACGTTACTATGGTTCTTGTCCAGAGCTCAAAGAAGATGTTAACCTTTGGGGCAAAGAGTCATTTAGTAGAATAATTATAAGTCTTCATAAGACAAAGGGTGAATGTAACTATGAGGAAACAAGACAACTTTTTCTAAATAATGTGTTGAAAGAATCACTTGACGATGGAAGGCCAGCGTACTACAATAGCAATATTCTAGGACGCTATATGCGAAAAGACTATGGAAACTTTGGTTGAAACACTTCGTTCAAATCACGACTGGGCAATTGATAGGATTCATACTCTTTGTGATATAAATGAAGAGCATGAATATCAGAATGCATACGCAATCCAACAAGAATTTAATGAATGGTTAGATCCAAATATTGAAGAACATGATATTTTTTCATTAGAATACATCGGAGAAGAATAATGAAAGTAGATCTACATAACTTTTTTCAATATTATGATCCAAAAAATCCAAAGCACGTTGCAGCAGTAGAACAACTTGAGGTTGATCTTGCAACTAAAAATCCAGAGTTGATTGATGATACTTCAAACTGGGTTAGAATTTTTAGAACCAAATTTGATTCTGGTATTCCTGGAATTTTAAACGTTCCTTATTATCCACAAACAGATAATTACAGAGATGCAAATAGAACCTGTAATTCATCTTCTTGTGCAATGTGTCTAGAATATTTTAAACCAGGCACTCTTCAAGGTGCAAAAGGTGATGATGCTTATATTCAAAAAGTATTTGCTATTGGTGACACAACAGATCACTCTGTTCAGACAAAAGTTCTGGCAAATTATGGTATTAAGTCACACTTTAGTTACAATCTTTCTTTTGCTGATCTTGATCGTGAGATTGCCGCTGGAAGACCTGTAGTTATTGGCATTCTTCATCGGGGTTCTTTATCCGCACCTACTGGTGGACATATGGTTGTAGTGATCGGTAAGAAGGGTGAAGACTATGTTGTAAATGATCCTTATGGTTCTTTGAATGATGGTTATACGGGACCAGTTACAAACGGCAAAGGTGCTGTTTATAAAAAGACAGATCTTAATTATAGGTGGTTGGAAAAAGGAAAAGATAAGACTGGGTGGGGCCGTATTTTTGATGTAAAAAAGTAGAATCAACACCACTTAAAAATGACATCCCTCTTTGTGGTGTTCAGTTAATTAAAACTTTTGAGGGATGTCATTTAAATGCATATCCAGATCCTTTAACAAAAGGACCTCCCATTACGATAGGGTGGGGAAGCACAAAAGATTTTGATGGAACTCCTTTCAAGTTAGGTAGAATCATTACTCAAAAGTATGCTGATACCTTACTTGAGTTTGATTTAAAAAATAGGTTTCTTCCATCACTTTCAAAAATACCATATTGGGGAGAGATGAATGAAAATCAAAGAGGGGCTTTACTTTGCTTTGCTTACAATCTTGGTGCAGATTTCTATGGTAATCCTAACTTCACTACTATTACAAAAGTCTTAAAGAACAAAGAGTGGTCTAAAGTTCCTGATGCTTTATATCTTTATCGTAATCCAGGAACTAGAGTTGAGGTGGGATTAGCAAGAAGAAGAACTGCTGAAGGACAACTTTGGAATACTCACATATAAGGTTGTGCTATTCCTTCATTTAACATTCTTTCATTTACCGTGACTGGATCACCTACAAAATAAAGAGTTCCAAGTATTCTTCCATACTTATCTTCTTTTGTTGTTTCAATAATCCACTCTCCTTCACGGGAGAGTTCTTTTTTTAGCCATTCTTTTGCAACAAGACCTTTATCTTTTTCTTCTGAGTTTAGAGTTCTTGTTTCTGCAGCATTAATACCTTTAAGACGAACTCTTTGTTTGATAGTAATACCAAATCCCAAATCAATGTCTAGATCAACGGTGTCTCCATCAATCACTCTGTTGATCTTTTTGATTTTGTACTGATACATCGTTCATCTCATCGTTTGCTATCTTAAGTATGTAGTAAATTATCCAAGCAGTAAATGCTAATCCACTACTAAGTAGGATAAAAACTCCCCAAGGAAAATCGTGAATCATTTATAATCTACCTTCTTGTTTATGAATCCAAGTCTTCAGTTCATCCAAATATTTTCTTAACATTTCTGCTTTTGTGAGGTGCCACTCATCACCGCTTTTGAAGTATTCTTGCGTGTGATTGTCGATTGCTTTTAGAATCTGATGTATAGGAGCATTCCAAGGCTCACGCTTTGGAGTATTCCATTCTCTTGGCATAAAACCTCACTTTTTCTTTCCGCCGTTTTTTGCCTTCTTCGCAGTCGCATTACCTTGATTCTGTTTGGACTGCTTACCGCCAGCAGAACCTTTTTTACCCTTGTTTGGCGACTTAGACATTTTTAAAAATGCTTTATAGATTATTTATATGTGCCGCTTTAAATTTTCATACTTCTTGACAAATCCTAAATAAGAACTTATTATGGAAAAATCCCTGTTATGAGTAGGGTACTTATTATGAGTCTTTGAGTTTGATTTAGAGCCGTGGGGACTGCCCTCTGAGAAGAGGGAAGTGCGCTTTCCTTATACGGATGTAGAGTTCAATTAATTTTAATGCTAAACTTCTTTACTGTAGCCCTGCCTCTTACGGCAATGGTTACAACCAATACGGCATCACTGCCTTTCTCTAGTTATAAACTGCAAGGTCCCCCTCCACCAGTGGAGAAACCTTATTCTATTATTAAAGAGTTTGAACCTGAGAAGACAGCAATCCTAGAGGTTGCACCACCAAAGCCTAAAGAGAAAAGGCTAATTTGTAAGGGGTGTAATGAATATGAAAATGCTTCCCTGGCATACTTCCAGGATCGTGGTATCAAAGACAGAAACGCCCTTGCTACCATTATGGGTAATATTCGTCAGGAATCGACTTTTATTCCTAACATCTGCGAAGGTGGTAGCAGAACTCAGTATCATAACTGTTGGCGTGGTTATGGACTGATCCAGTGGACATCTGCCAATCGTTATTATGGATTGGGTGATTTCGCTAAAAAGTATGGTGGAAATCCATCTACATTACATACACAACTTCGGTATTTAACTAATGAAATCCAATGGAAACAAATTGAAGATAGGATGAAAATTCCAGGTAAATCTATCAATAGTTACATGGACTATGCATATAGTTGGATTGGTTGGGGGCATCACGGTGCCCGTACTTCATATGCTTATGATTATGCCAATAGGTTAATTACAGTAGAGGTTTGATATCTGGGGGGTTGACAAACCCCCTTTTTTAATGAAAAAAATGATATATATAATTAACCACTTTAATTATATCAAAGGAGTGTATTATGTCTGAAATCGTTCAACAAATTACTGATGCAGTAACAGAATGGCAAACTGAGGATGCGAAGTTCGCTAAAGGAAATAGTGCAGCAGGAACCCGTGCCCGTAAGGCACTACAGGAAATTACTAAACTTGCGAAAGCACGTAGAGCAGAAATTTCTGAAGAAAAGGCAACACGTAAAGCAGCAAAAGCAACTGTTTGACAAAATAAATAGAGGGGAGTACATACTCCCCCCTTATGTCTATTCAAAATCTTCCAGATGATGAGAAAGATTTTGTTAATATTGCAGCTAGAGCGGGTCATCTAAAGGTTGATACTGAAATAGGTGAGATTAAACTTAATTCTTATAATGAAATTGAAGTTCAACCTGAGGGAACTATTTTTGGTGCAAGAGTTAAAGTTGAAGAGAATGGATCAATTACTCCTACTTTGACTTTTGATACTAAAAAACTTAGAGATCCAAAAAAACATATTGATCCTGAAAGTATTATTGATTCTGCACTAGAAGACTTTTTGGAGAATAACGATGTTTAAAATCTTTGAAATTAAAGATGGAAAGACATCATTTTTTCCTAGTTTAAATCCTAAAAATATTAAAGGATTTTTTATAGTTTCAATCATTATGATATTTGCAGTACCATTATCTGGATGGTTGAAGATTGATGAGAAAGATATATGGAAATTTTATAATCTTTTAATTCAACAATTCGGTCTTAAACATCAGGTACCACCTATAGATCGACCAAAAGAAATAGAAGCAAGAATTGAACTAGAAGTTGATAATGCGATTAGGGTCGTAACTCCAGAATACGATCGTATTATCTCAGAAGCAGATCAAAAATATAAACTAAGATATGTTGATGAGAAGAATGATGAGAGTGTGTGTTATACGGATGAATGTAAGGCACTCGCACCTCCTATGAGAATCTGCTCCGTATGGCTTGACGACTGCCCTAAGGACTGATACAATACTCTCATAGGCGGCGGGGGTCCAAACTCCGTGTAAGACCTGCCCCTCCCACGCCTCTCATAGAAGCGCAAACAGGGAGGTCTCTAGGGTAGGTGTCCGAGTGGTTAATGGAGGCGGACTGTAAATCCGCTGGCTCTGCCTACGGGGGTTCAAATCCCTCCCTGCCCACCTTGGAGGATTGGCTGAGTGGCTTAAGGCAGCGGTTTGCTAAACCGCCGAAGGGGTCAACCCTTCCGTTGGTTCAAATCCAACATCCTCCGCCAGGGTTTGTAACTCAACGGTAGAGTAACGGGCTTTTAACCTGGAAGTTGTGGGTTCAAATCCCACTAAACCCATATGGGAGATTAGCTCAGTTGGTTAGAGCACACGACTGATAATCGTGAGGTGCCTGGTTCGAGTCCAGGATTTCCCACTTGACAATCAAATCCTTAACTGGTATGATTGTCTTATGTCTCAGTAGCTCAGTGGAATAGAGCAACCGCCTTCTAAGCGGTCGGTCGCTGGTTCGAATCCAGCCTGAGACGCTTGGAGATTTATTCTCCATATATAAAAGTGATAGAGGTTAAGTCCCTGTTATATCCTTATGAGATATATTACACTTAATCCATCTTATTGGGGGGTCGCCAAGCGGTAAGGCAGCGGGTTTTGGTCCCGCCATTCGTAGGTTCGATTCCTACTCCCCCAGCCAAAATTATATTCCCCTGTGGCGCAGCGGTAGCGCAGTTGACTGTTAATCAATGGGTCACAAGTTCGAATCTTGTCGGGGGAGTTGAAAGGATTGGAAATGTCCGATTCTTTCAAATTGAAAATGCTGGACAAACTTTGGAGGCAACTCCCACCCCATTTGGGTGCCTTCCTGAGAACAGGGAAAATAAGGTTTGGTGTTTTCTCTTATTCACTGCCCTCTAATGCAGTGAAAATTGCAGAAAGTGTCTTCTGCGGGTGTCGGGCACTCGATACCCATTTGCCCTTGTAGCTCAGTGGTAGAGCAACGGTTTTGTAAACCGTTGGTCGTCTGTTCGAATCAGATCGGGGGCTTGACAAATTCTCATATTTGTCTTATATTCCTTTTGTGTGAAGGAAGTGCGGGAGAAAAGAATTCTTTTCTCCTAAAATATGCGGGAATGGTGTAGCGGTAACACGTCATCCTTCCAAGTTGAAATCACGGGTTCGATCCCCGTTTCCCGCTTGCTCCAATAACAGGAGCTATAAATAAACTTCGTAGTTGTAAAACTTAACAAACTTATGAAACTCAAACAACTGATGCTTGCACCTGTTGCTCTGGGGATGGTTGCTCCTGTTGCTGCGAATGCGGCAGATCTTAATATGGCAGCAGTCAATCAATACTCCAGTGAACAGGTCACAAGCGTTTCGCAGTTTTCTGATGTAAAGCCCACTGACTGGGCATATCAGGCACTGAGCAACCTCGTAGAGCGTTATGGATGCGTTGCTGGTTATCCTAACGGCACCTATGGTGGTGGCAAGGCAATGACTCGTTATGAGGCAGCAGCACTTCTGAATGCTTGTCTTGACCGCGTAACTGAAGTTACCGATGAACTCAAGCGTCTTCAGAACGAATTTGCTGCTGAACTCGCTGTTCTTCGTGGTCGTGTAGATAGTCTTGAAGCAAAGGTTGGTGAACTTGAGGCAACTCAGTTCTCCACCACTACCAAACTGCGCGGTGAAGCAACCTTCGTTCTTGGTGGTGTTCCTGGTTATGATACCAAGAGTGATGTCAGCACTCGTACAGCATTTAACTATGATGTTCGTCTGAACTTTGATACTTCATTCACTGGTAAGGACTTGCTCCGTACTCGTCTTCGTTCCTCTAACTTCAGTTCTGATCCGTTCGGTTCTTCTTCTTCCTTGTTCAAACTGGACAAGGCAGACAATACGGAATCGGATATCGGTGATAATGTAGTCATTGATCGTCTGTATTATTCATTCCCTGCACTGAATAATAAACTGACTCTTACTGCTGGTCCTCTGGTTCGTAACACAGAGATGGCATGGATTCCTTCAGCATACAAGTCTGAGATTCTTGACTTCTTTGCTGTTGCTGGTGCTCCTGGTGTCTATAACAAGGCAACTGGTGCTGGTTTCGGTGCTCTCTGGAGTCAAGGTAAGAAAGGCTTCGTTGCTGGTCTAAACTATGTTGCCCAGAAAGGTGATGATAGTGAAACTGGTGAGTTTGATGAAAGCAGTGGTCTGAACACTCTGGCACAAATCGGTTACCGTGGTACTAACTGGGGCATCGGTGCTGGTTACCGTTATGGTACTGAAGGCAGCCGCGTTCGTATCTACAACGGTCTGAATGGCGCTTCTGGTTCTCTGGTTCCTGGACAAACCTCTAATGGTTATGCAGTGAACGCATACTGGCAACCTAAGCAGTCTGGTATTGTTCCTTCTGTTTCCGTTGGTTATGGTTGGAACACTGTAAGTGGCACCAAGAGTGATGCTACTGACAGTCAGTCATGGATGGCAGGTCTCCAGTGGTCTGATGTATTTGCCAAGGGTAACTCTGCAGGTGTTGCTGTAGGTCAAGCACCCACTGGTGAAGATCTTGAGAAGGCAACGATGCTTGAAATTTTCTACAAGTATCAGGTGTCTGACAATATCAGCATCACTCCTGCTATCTTCTATGCAAGTGATATCCAACGTCTGAATGATAATGCCTCCAAGTGGGGTGGTGTAATCCAGACCAAGTTTACTTTCTGATAAATTGAAAGTATAATGAACTGGAGGGGATAAAACCCCTCCTTTTCTATGAGATCAGTTATTGATAATATGAAACAATCTATTTACGGATCTACTGGGTTTATTGGGAAAAGATATTCTGAGTTATATCAACAGAATATTGTTTCTCAAGATAGAACCCAAAGGAAGCCTATTACTGACGATATTGTTTATTTTATTTCAACAGTTCATAATTATAATGTTTTTGATAACATTACTTTAGATGTAAATACAAACTTAAATGTTTTGTGTGAAGTTTTAGATAATTGTAGGGATAGGGATATTACTTTTAATTTTATTAGTTCTTGGTTTGTTTATGGTAAAACTGAATTGCCTGCAAATGAAGAAATGTATTGCTTTCCGAAGGGGTTTTACTCAATCACTAAAAAAGCAGCAGAGGATCTTTTAATTTCTTTTTGTGAAACCTATCATAAAAATTATAGAATTATTCGTCTTTGTAATGTATTAGGAAGAGGTGATGAAAAAGTTTCTTCAAGTAAGAATGCATTGACATATATGATAGAATGTCTAAAGAGAAATGAAGATGTCTATCTTTATGATGAAGGAACTCCCAAGAGAGATGTGATGCATTTAGATGATGTATGTAACGCAATAAATCTAATCTGCAATAAAGGAAATCTCAATGAGATTTATAATGTTGGTAGTGGATATCCAACAGAGATATCTGCTATTATTAACCTTGCTAAACAGTTTCTTGGATCTAACTCTAAAATTAAATATAAAGAAGCGTCAGAATTTTATCAAATCGTTCAGACAAAAGACTTTTGGATGGATAACTCTAAGTTAAAAAGACTTGGTTTTGAGCAAACTATCTCACTTGAAAAGATTGTTGAGGAATTATGTCAGTAGATAATAAAGTTGAGAATTTTATCTCAAGTTTGATTGATGATGGTGAAAAATTATTTCCATATATTCATAATAATAACTATGTAAAAGGTGAAAGTAATGTCTACTACTCTGGTCCTTATTGGGACAGGCGTGAAGTAGAATCTGCAATTAAAGCATTGCTTACTGGA